>Ga0209373_10001264_pt1 | contig 31151 bp, 16 predicted proteins | sample Higcelweek5metaG_FD_187173 | JGI IMG/M metagenome (GOLD analysis project Ga0209373, IMG submission 187173) | Freshwater pond sediment microbial communities from the University of Edinburgh, under environmental carbon perturbations - High... | ecosystem: Environmental > Aquatic > Freshwater >... | reverse complement strand
TGACAGAAGGTTGACACCGGTTTTACGGGTATACGCATTGGCAGATGCAGCAGCTGCCTCTGCAAGACTGCTCACAGTCTCTTTGCGTGCTTCACGAATATAGCCGCCATACATCGCGGCGGCTGCTATCGCCAAGACGGCGATAATAGTTGCAACGACGATTACTTCGACGAGTGTGAATGCTTGTATTGATTTTTTGTTTTTCATTGTGATAGTTTTAACAGGGGAAAGTTATTAACCTCCCCCTATAATTTATTTATGGTAATTTATAAGGGTATGCTTTAGATGCTTTTCCACCATTAGCAATAGTTCCTCCAACTGTTGCCGTAAGGTTTGGATCTGTAACTGTTATAAAAGCATTTAAAGGGCATGTGAAAGTTGCAACCTCTAGGGAATTCGGAAAGGTAACAGACCATGTACCACCTCCAACAAGAGATGCTGGAATAAAAATTCCTCCAGCTGTAAAATTAGCGCTGGCATTAATTGCTGCCTGGCAGAAGTGTGCTGCTGATGCAGCAAGATTTTCGGCGGTATTCTGACGTGCTTCCCGTACATACCCCTGATACAACTGAATTGCAACAAGTGCCAACACTGCCACAATAACTGCAACTACAATTACTTCAACAAGGGTAAATCCCTTGATGTTTTTTCTTAACATCCGTAACATACGGAAACTCCTTTGAAAATGTGTTTGATGATGAATCAATATGTAAATTGCTGAAAATCAATTTGATTTCAACCGCCCCCTTTCAGTCACTTTATAAGTTTTCCTACCATGAATATCGGTAAATAAAGTGCTATCAATATCGCTCCGACAACTCCGCCAAGAAGTATTATAAGAAATGGTTCAATAATTGCAGCAAGAGAGTCTACCACATTTTTAATTTCCCGTTCGTAAAATTCAGCGGCTTTTCTAAGCAGATCGTCAATTTTACCGCTCTCCTCACCGGTTGACACAAGCTGAGTGACAAGAACCGGGAATTCTCTCGATTTTTCAAGAGATGCACTGAGCAGTTCTCCCTGACGTAAATCTCCGTAGACACTCTCGAGTGCCTGAGCGTAAAGACTGTTGTTTACAACAGCGCCAGCGATCTGTGTGGCTTCAAGAATCGGTGTTCCGCTTTCCATTAAAAGCGCCATTGTTCTGCAGTATGTCGCAAGAATATTTTTGCGGACAATCGGTCCGAAAACAGGAAATTTTAAAAAATGCTTGTGAATCAGAAATTTAAACGATGGGTTCGTCATTGCCGCTTTGAATGCAATTATAAGCGCGACGATTGAGATAAAGACAATCACTATATGATGCCTGACAACATCGGAAACAGCGATCAGTATAAGCGTGGGTTTAGGCAGTTCTCCGCCCATGCTTCCGTATACACTTGAGAATGTCGGTACAAGTTTCCAGAGAATTCCTATTAATAGTAAAGTCACAAATCCGGCGATAAACGCCGGATACCGCATAGCAGCTTTGATTTTTGACTTCATTGCCTCGATATTTTCCATATATGTTGCCAACTGATCAAGCACTGTGTCAAGCGCTCCTGATATTTCACCGGAACGTACAACTGATACATACATGTTGTTGAAAGCTCCGGGATGCTTCGCTATCGCATCTGACAAGGTATGGCCGATACCTATATCATCATTTACCTGCAATACTATTTTTTTGAAAACAGGTTTTTCGTTTTTGCCAAGCTGCTCAAGCGCGCGGGGAAGCGGTACTCCGCCATTGATCATTGTAGCGAGTTGACGGGTAAAAAATACCACTTCACGATAAGAAACCTTATTCTGCATTGCCGATAGTCCGACACCGAACTTGTCCCAGAAGCCTTGATTTTTAAGGGAGCCATCGAAATTAAGCTCATCAACGGAAACCGGAACCAGATCTTTTTCGGTTAATCTGTCAAGAATTTCGTCAACAGACGCTCCGTCCATAGCTCCGGAAAGTATTCTTTCCTTTGAATCACGCGCTTTATAGGAAAACCTGGCCACTATTCACACTCCTTCATATCATCCGCCATTTTTTCCTGCATCTGTTTCATCTTGTCAAAATCACGGAAGTATATACTGTTGATATTTGGTAATGTATCACAGACATTTTTCGATTTCAGCCTGAAAAAATAGCCGACCTGCAATCCGACTGACGCTTCATTTGGACCAAATGACCAGTCTGTTGATGATTTCGGGGATATATCAAATGTCATTGTGGCATAAGATCTACCATGCAAAGAATGGAGTGTCGCGGAAAGAAAGCCGCGAGCGTAATTGTTGTTTGAAAATGATGAATTTACTTTTGAGTTTTTCATAGTACCTGACAGAATCTGACCCTTAGCACCAAATGTAAAGTCAAATATATTGCAGATATACAATAGTATTCCAATATTTGGCGTAAAAAGCATAGTGACATAATCGTAGTTCTGTTTTTTACTGTTAATAAGTGAAACTGAAATACCTCCTGTCAATGCAGCTCGATTAAAAAGCTTAGGTGAAAATACCTCCAGAGCACCAGTCAGGCTCAGGCCTGCATTTCCCTTGAAACTGGCGGAATCGAAAACATCAGTTTCAAAAGTTGATCCGCCGACTCCGCCGGAAATAAGCAGATATTGTATTGGAGCGTAATGCAGCATAAAATAGTGCGTCTGGAACCGGGAAGGAACTTTCGCTTTTGTTATTGTCTGTCCGGAGAAACCGCCGCAGTATTCTATCCCAAGCATCTCTTTTGTCATGTCTTCAATCGGGATACCTGATGCAGAGAGACTGATACAGAAGAGTGTTGTTATCAGACATGCTTTGACAAATGACATATTTTATTGCTCCGTTTAGTTAAGTTAAACAGAAGTGTTTATGAAAATTCAGTTACTGTATTATTACAGGTAAAACAAATCGTTCTCCATTTTTATCACGAAGACCTTTAACTTCAGCATTGACAGTTGCATAAAGCCGCAGAGCGAACTGACGCGGATAGGTTATTTTTGTGTATGCTACACCATTTTTTGTAACTGCAGTTCTGTCAATAACCAATGCGAAATCATTATTTGCGAATTCTAATTGATCACCGCGAAACTGTTTTCGCATTTCCCATTGCCAGAATGAAAAATTATAATTAAATCCATCAAGAAATGCTTCTGGTGGTAATAAAGACCTGTATGACGGTGGGCATTCTGAAATATCACGTACTCCATTCTGATTCAGGTCAGCAAAAAATTGCGGGAGTGTATCTCCAGAAGGGGAAACATAAACAGGTTCGCCATTGTAATCAGATGATGATGTATCACATTTAAGATTACCGTTAAAATCCCAGAAAAGGATATTTTTCAGAGAATTGTAATCAAAATTAATATCACCTTTTCTATTGTCACCACGGGATGCAGTGCCAGGAATATTATCAATGTTAAGATCAATTTCCGGATCGTATTTAAAATTTCCGTTGATATCTTCAAATGGTATATCGACACACCTGTAATCCATAATCGGTTTGATATCACCATCTGCAATTTCCCATCTGACAAATTTCAGGCATCCGACAGACATACCGGAAACTACAGAGCTGAAATTGACAGGAGTACCATCAGCAACTGGATTCCCATTGACATCTTTTACTACAGCACCTATAAAATATTCAAAGGTGGTTTCATCCATTGCACCGGCTTTTGCAACTACAACTGTATCATCCTGCGGTCGTGACACTGTAATTGTAAATGGCTCCCCTGAAATGGTTAAATTTGCAATTACTGTATAGATACCAACTGTCGCAGCTACTTCACATCCGCGATATTCGCTGGGTAGTGTTCCTGCTAAAATTTTACCACGTGCAATTCCATCACTTGTGGAGGCAATTATTGGCTTGTCAATAAATTCTCCACCGCCGGGCCCTTTTGTTATCTTAAACGATACTTCAGCGCCGGAAACGACATTGCCGCTGTCATCCTTTACTGTTGCAATAAGTTCAGCAACGCCCCCGTTGATTCCGATATTGTCAGGCGTAATAGCCAGTGAAATTGAAGCCGGTACTGCCGCAACGAATTCAACTGATGTGTAAGCGCTGCCATCAGCCGATTTAGCCTGCACAGTTGCTGTAGTCGCAAAAAAACCGCTCTTCAGGTAGGTTGTTGCTACGCCTAATAAATTGGTCACTGCTGTTTTTGAAGTTATTGTCCCGGCGTTAGTCGCGAAGGTAATGTTTTTTCCAGCAATAGCATTTCCACTCAGATCAACGTAGGTTGCTGATATACTGGCAGAATCATTACCGCCTATTAAAAGAGATTTTTTTGAAGATATAACAGAAATGTTGTTTGTGGTAAATGTCAACATTATCGAGTCTGCTACATTTGCAGATACTGCATGTACCATGATTTTCCCGGCTGTAGCCGAAGTCCCTTTTATCACTGCACTGCCCGTGGCAGCAAGTGTCGATTGTGATAAGCGTAGATTGCCTGGAAATGCTCCGGGTGCAGCAATCATAAAATTGACAAAATCACTGCTTATCGGATTTCCTGATCCGTCTTTGAGTAAAGCGGTAATGATTGCGGTATCATTAATACGCAAGTCGTTGCGATCTGCTGACAGTGTAAGCGTGATCCCGCTGAAAAGAACGGAAGTGGAATCTTTAATTGCACTATTTCCTTTAAGTACACCTCTTATAACGCATGTGCCATTTACAGGTGCACTTCGCAATATTACAGTTGTTCTGCCGCTTTCATTCGTGATACCATATTTGTCAATTATTCCAAGCGTTGATGAAAATTCAACTGTATCGCCGACAAGCGGATTGTGATTGTCTTCACTAATAATAATAGCTGTAATTACAGCTTCAGCGCTGTTGTCCGCACGCAATTGAGCATGTGATGAAAACAGTCTTAAGGAACGTATTGTATTGTCAATGTCAACAGGCGCAGTGTTCCCAAAATAAATTTTTGAACTGTCTGAAGCACCAAGTCCGTATGCATGCAGATTTGTATATCCTTCTGAGGCCCTTGTTACAACGGTTCTTATTTCTCCAGCTCCGTCAGTAACCTTAATCGAATCGCCATTACCGGTAAAAAATATTTTATTATCCGGTAAAGGATTGCCTTTTCCATCAAGCAGTTTAATTACAACAGGAATTATACTGTTAAGCGGTGCAGAGCTTAATTCCGGAGTTATAATTACTTCTATACCGCTAAGTGTAATTGTTGTCGCAACCGCAAGAACAGTATCACCATACTTCATCTTTCCTGTAACAACAGCATCACCATTGACGGGTTCTGAATAGAAAAATGCCTGCGCGATACCTGCGCTGTCTGTTATTCCTTTTCCTGAAATCGTTCCCTTTGTTGTAGAAAAAGAGATCTCTTTACCAGCAAGAGGATTACGATTGTCATCAAAGACAGTAACCTCAACACGTGACTGTTCACCAAACGCAGCAGGTAGGTTTGAAGGAAATGCTCTGATCCGCATGTTGCTATTTGTACTGTCAGCTATTGCAAGAGTCTCTATAATGTCAATAGTAGCAGATGCGAGAATCGTTGAATCATTAAATTTAATACTTGCATGAATAATTACCGGATGTTCAGTATGAGAAGAGATAAATTTTGCTGTAGCCCTGCCGCTTGAGTCCGTAGTATCATTGGCAGAAATAATTCCGTCTGATGCTGTAAATGTAACCAATTTACCGCTGACCGGGTTGTGGTATCCATTGTAAACCATGGCGGTGATTAATGCAGTTGAATCGTATCCCTGACGCAGCGATGCAGGTGTCGCGATAACAGAGAGCATGACTGTTTCGGCGATTTTCAAGGAATCACTTTTTGATTTCGATGATGATAAATCCGGCGGAGCGACAGGTGTATCACCAAGTTCACAAAAGACAAAAAACAGCATACAGAATACCGCTGAGAATATTACATGACGACGGTGTGATGTATAATTAAATACAAACATTTGACCTCCGTTGCACTGTTGATGGGTACATTCAACGCCTGGCCATTATCCACAGATGTTATGTGAAGTATTCTAACATCTGTGAAAATTTATTACAAACAAAAAAATGGCCTGTAATGAATAAAAGTAGACAAAAAAGAATGATAGACTTATAAAATTAGAGAGATAGGTGAATGAAAAAAAATATCAACATTGATAAATTGGCAGCAGCAAAAAGGCAGTGTAACAATAAGTAATTGACAAAACACCAACATGCCGGCTGCTTAAACGCATTGTATACAATATTATTACATATCTGTTCATTATAACAGGTATTCATTATGTTTATTGAGCTGCTGCTGAAAAAAATATGTTGAGTTAAAGAATAATTTGTGATAGACTTTCGACATATGAAAACAGAAATAATAAAATCGCTTGTTAAAGACGGTGTTTCCGACATACATTTTAAAGTCGGGCGGCCTCCAATGCAGCGGATGCACGGCAAACTTGTCTGTACAGATATGCCCGTACTCAAACCTGTTGACACACAGGCAATAGCTGATGGGTTGATGGATGATAACGCGAGACTGACATTAAATAAAAAATGTCAGGTTGAAGTATCATATTCCATTGAAGGCCTCGCGCGTTTCAGAGTCAGTATTTTCAAACAGCGCCAGATGATATCAATTGTCATGCGCATAATATCATATAATGTTCCTACTCTTGACGAATTGCTTGTTCCATCTGTTGTCAGTAATATTTCAACTTACAACAGGGGACTTGTTCTGGTGACAGGTATTACCGGAAGCGGAAAGTCATCGACTCTTGCCGCGATGATCCGCTTTATGAATGAGAAATATTCATATCATATCGTGACTATTGAAGATCCGATCGAGTTTCTGCATCAGGACATAAAATCGTCAATTGATCAAAGGGAGATAGGTCTGGACGCAACTGATTTCTCAACCGCATTCAGGGCGTCGCTTCGTCAGGACCCTGATGTCATAATGGTAGGGGAGATGCGTGATCTTGACACAATGAGTATAGCTCTGCGCGCTGCTGAAACAGGGCATCTGGTTCTGTCAACACTGCATACAACCGATGCCAGGGAGACAATAGGAAGATTCATCGATACATTTCCTCCCCATCAGCAGAACCAGATACGCATTCAGTTCGCTGCCAATCTGAAGGCCGTAATTTCACAGCGGCTTCTGAATAAAAAAAATAATGACGGGCTTATCCTTGCAGCTGAGGTCATGATTGTGACAGCGGCGATAAAGGACTCTATTCTTCACCCTGATATGGGAATTGACATTCTGGAACACATTGAGAAAGGCCGTGATCAATACGGGATGCAGACCTTTGATCAGTCGATTATGGAATTGCTTTCAAAGGGGCTTATCAGTGAAGAGGAAGCATTTGCAAGTGCGACAAATGCCAATGATATGCGGCTTCAGTTGAATTTAAAGTAAGTTTCGCAGTTGTAAAATTTGTAACTCGCCCCCACCCTGGCTCAAAGCAGCCAGACCTCCCCCGCAGGCGGGAGCGAGGGATAAATGTTGAACAAAGACAAATAATAACACTACCGCTTGACACCGATTTTAATCTTCTGTTTATTTACTCTGCCGGCTTCATCGGTTATAGTCAGTAATGCGATATATGTTGCGGCACCGGCAAGACGGCCTTTTTTATTGCGGCCATCCCAGAAAAAGAAGATGCTGCGATGTTCATTATCAGGTGTAAAATCCTTCTCGAGCACTGTATTCCCTAATCCATCGTAAAGAACAATGGAACCGCTTAATGATACCTGACGTTTAATTCTTGATGTGTCAGGAGTGATGAGAATCAGTATCCCGTTTCCTTTATCTGCAGCGTTTTTGACATCACTGTAATTATCCTGATCAATTTTCGTTTCTGATACAGCAATAAAAGGGTTTGGTCCATACTTGACAGTTGCGTTAAACGGAATATCTTTTGTAATCATCAGTACGTGACGATTATCAGTTTCCTTCTGAATGTTTCCGGACTTATCAGAAACTGTTTTTTCTATGTCAATACATACAGAGTCTTTACTTCCAGGAAAATCAATGTCTATGTACGATTTGATATAGAATGTCTGTCTGTCAGACGCAGTATTGTTACTGTTGCTGATTTCCATACCGTAAAGACTTCTGTCAGGCATACTGAGAAATTTAAACGGCTCTGTTTCTGTAACAGATTCAACAGTTTCTGAGAAAGTTATAGTGAGTGTGTCAATATAACTGTCGCCGGATCTGACAGGAGCCGGCGAAAGAACTGCTGCAATTATCACAGGTGCTGCTTTATCTTTGACTTCCGCTTTAATAGTATCTTTTGAAAAGCTGCTGTGTACCGCTGACAAAACCATACTTCCACCTGTTACAACAACAGATCCGGTAATAAGCTCTTTTATTTTTACCTGCACACGGGAATCGTCTGAACCGATACGCGAAATATTACTGTTTCCTACAGGAATTCTATTTCCGTTATTCCAGATGAACCCGAAATTCATATCATCAATTGTAACTGCTTTGGAAAATGTTATTTCCACTCTGTCTAACATTCCTGATTTATCTGCAGTGTAAAAAGCACTTATGACCTTTGGAACAGCAGCTTTAAGGTTCAGAGGCATCTTCGGATTATTTTTATGTGCTTTATTGTTGACAAAGTCAGCAAGGTCGCCGTTTGGGTTTATAAAAAGAGAATCACCTTCCTGCATCTGTGCCCCGGAACAATTGACAATCAGAGCCGCAGTATTGGTTCTTGAATCATATGAGATGATTGCTTTTAGAGTGACTTCATAATCAGCACCGTTATGACGAAGCATAAGGATGGAAGGGGCATCCGGATCTATATTGACAGCCTCAGAAAAAGTCACTGTTACGGTATCATCACCGGAACCGTTTTTTTCGCATAAAACAACAGGGGATGTTATAACCGCGCCTGCACTGTCATAAACTGAAAAAGCAGTTATCTTTGTATCAGACTCATGCTGCAGAAATGATTTGGCTGTACTTTTTGTTCCGGATGAGAAACCTGTTGTTCCGAATGAGAGTGGCACGCCAAATGATATGTCAAGAGTTTTGTCACTGATTCTGAAATCGTCAGTTCCTTTACGAAGTATATGCAGTTCTGCAGTTGACGGAAAATTGAAAGATATGGAATCCGGAGTTACTTTTGTAAGCGGTACGTTATAATCAACAGTCAGACGGTCAATTTTTCCGTCGCCGTCTGAATCATAGAGAGCCCCGTTTTCCGGAACCGGAAAGTCAGCTTTACTTACAAGAGTAGCTTCGGAAATATCGGTCGAATCTGTGGCATCAACATAAGTAATCCATATCTTGTCACCGCCCGACATTGCTATTTCCGAGACCCCTGTCTGATCAGCTGATTTGTCAACTACAGAAATGGAATATGCAGATTGAAATACTCCGGTCGAATCTCCTGTCTCAATAAGCCGTACAATGGTTGAATCCTCCTGTGCCGGGTTTACAACCATTGCAATAACAGTATCAACACTCTTTCCATGCTGATTTCCATTGCGATCTTCAACGATTACATAAAACTCCGTTGTGTCAATATGGACAGTATCATTATCAGGTACGACTTTATTCACCTTATCTTTGAGAGTTAGTTTTGATGGATATGCTTTTGCGCCGATATATTTAAGATTAAAATGATGATTGTAATTGGCGCATCCATAACACTCTGTACAATTTTCATCAGGACCAGCAAAAACCGTAATATCAAAATTATTGAATTCTCCACTTAAAGATGCCGGAATTGAGTACTCGTAGTTCTGTTCTTTTGAATTCCAGCTTATAACAGATGATAAGTTACTGACAGGAACTCCATTGACCCAGATGTCGTTTATCTTACCGTCAATCGGTGAGATTTTTGCCCAGCCTTTTATATTCAGAGCCTTTGAAACCTGTGTAATAACAGTGTCATTCTGATTTGGATTATTTAATGGTGAAGTGATAAATGACTCAATTGAATATTGAGTCTTCTTTGTTTCCATTTCTGATTTTGACGGGGAATAGCCCCAGACAAATTCACCTTTTCTGTAAACACAGATGTAATTGTTTACGGGGATATTCCAATAGTCATTGTCAATGTCATCCTTGTTTGTTCTGACACTTACTCCCGGATAATCGAAAGGATCACCGTTTGCAACGCTGTGCGGGCCGAAACTCCAGTCATTATCATTAATTTTGTGCTGCGGCGGCTGATTCAGATGATCCTTCAGGCGCTCCTGTTCCCATGTGTCAAAAACCAGATCAATCCTTATTCTTGCCTGTGAACGCATTTCCAGACCCCACAGAGGAATAGCAAAATAATATGCGTACGTACCGTCACTTTCGTTATAGGTATCGGGCATTTTCTGTGCTTTCTGTGTGTAAAGATTTTTCAGTATCTGTGTTTTCAAATCTCCTGTTACAGAATCCTGAAACCCGTCTTCTCTGTATCTTATCGCAATGTCAAGTCTTGCGGCAAGGTCATTTTCAAAACCATCTTTTGCCCTGAAATAGAGGCGCACATCAAGGGAATCATAGGATTTCACATCCTGATTGGTTATGTTAAGTCCCATTGACGGCATACCTTCCCATGTATAACGTATTGCCCTGATGTCAAACTCAACATGTTCAACCGGTGTAGTGAACTGATAATAGGAACCATTATTATCATCAATGCTTTCTGCGGATTGAACATAGAAATAGTATGTTGTTTTTTCTTTCAGGTTGCCTAATTTTACATAATGCAGCTTTGCAGGTTTACCCGATTCGTCAATATCAGAAACTGTTTTTGGCGGTTTACTGTCACCATATACGACTTTACTGTCGAATTCCCCGTTTGGTGTGTACCAGAATATCTCGGCAGAATCGGAAGTTACACTGCACACCTTTACTTTTGTAATTTCAGCATTGGAAGGGCAGGTTTTAAGGGTTTTAAACTCAAAGTTGATGCTGTTTTTTTCTTCGTCTATATCAAGAATCGATGAATCTCTGCCGAAAAGATCACTTACCTTTACATAAAACGAATAGATTGTACCGTTTTCAAGTCCTGTCAGTTCAAACCTGTGAATTATGCCTGCAGAATCGCTTGCCTTGACAAGTGATGTCGATCCGCCGGTTCCATAATGAATTTCAGATGTTCCGTAACGGGTCTGATGAACTGTAATGATGGCTTTATCACAGCCGGTGTATTCTATGGTCACGTTTCCTGATGGATTGCCAAGTGGTTCTTCTTTAGCAAGCCCGGCAACCGGCAGAAAAATCGCAGTGGTACCGTCGATACCGGTTTCCGAATTGTGATATTCACCCCAGAATTCAGAATACAGATTTGTTGTCGTTGTTGGTTTGAAACCACCCTGAAGAGCTCCGACAGGCGGAATGTATTTGTAAAAAGCACCAGGAACATTTTTCCCCTCAGGATTAGCGGCTCTGTGATGAGGGTGGTTGAAATTCTTATTTCCCACACCGTAAATCATACTTATATCCCAGGGATTGACTCCAAGCATATAGTCAAGTTGTCTGATGAGAATCTCTTTAATTCCATCAGCATTCCAGTCAGTTGACGCGGGTGTGTTTGGCAGCTCTATTCCCTGAACCTTGCTGGCCATATCGTAGTAGCAGTATAGTTCAGTAATATTTCCAGCCTGATAGCGGTTCCAGACCCATTCCATCTGTGTGTACATTGTCATCCACGGAGATTCAGCTTTTATGACGTTGTTTTTCCATCCGCCTCCTGATGGCAGCGTTACAGATATATCTCCTGTGTTTCCAATGTCGCTAAGACTCATTGCAACGCTGTAGGTGGTCTTCTCAATCAATGCTTTACGTCCGGTATCGGTTAATCCAAGAGTTGTACACAAATCCTCATCCTGCAGAACAAGGCGGAAAAAACCCCATAAGGCATAAATATGAACGGATGCCCAGTCTGTATTTGCGCCATCATGGCCGAAAAACGGCTTTTTTGCAAACCACCCGCCTTCAAACGAGAACTTAGGGACGTTTGCATCGTACTTTGTTCCTATTGTTTTGTCAAAGCAAAGATCATTGAGATAGGCTTTATCCGCAGTCGCCCATGTCAACGCCATTGCCGCAAAAGCAAGTTTGTCGTTTGTCACGTTGTTTCCATTGTAGGCAGGTGAGAAACTGGCTGAATCACTGTGTGCCTTTGCAAATGCATAAATATCTCTGGCGGCTTTAATGCATCTGTCAGCATAAGCACCGTCGTATGTCCTTATAACTTTTGATACCAGAGCCAGATTTGCAGCATACTCTCCGATAATGTTTGCACCCACCTCCACCCGTCCATCACGTACAGGACCGCCACGTGCATATGGCATTTTATCCTGATATTCAGGCCGTCCCCACCACATATGATCTTTTCCGAAGTTACCGACTGAAGTTATCATATTGCCAACCTGTCCGCCGGCTTTATCGTATGAATTCAGTATGAAATCCGCACCGTGTTTCGCTTCGTAAAGCATATCAGGAATGCCGTCAGTGATGGTTGTTCTCCCCTGATTTGCATCATATACATCCTGATCTCTATCCTGAAAAACTGCAGCACATAAACCAAGAACTGAGGCTGCATATCCCATTGTAAGACCTTCTTTAAGATGGTCTCCGCAATCGTGCCATCCGCCGATAACTGGGTCTTTCAAATGACAGTCCTTGTGAAACCACGAGTTATCGTCTCCGCACCTGTTGACCCCGTAAAATTTAATGAGCGCATTTTTTACCCAGCTGTAAAGCTTTTCATTTATCACAAATTTGGCGGATGTGTCTGAACCGACAACAATACGATAAGTGCCCGGACTCAATTCAGGAAGTTCCCCCAGGTAGAGTGTGCCCTGATACTGCTTGCTGTCCATTAAATAGCTTGTGTCACCGCCGCCAATGATCTGGGCATTATCAGATGCTCTGATATGAAGCTGTCCGCTGCATTTGAATGTGGTTGATTTTAATGTTCCGTTTCCGGCATCTGTGCCTGCTGCATTATCAATGACTTTAAAACCGGAAGGAGCTCCCGATGATGCGATATAATAAAAATATTTCTGATCCTGAGGTCTGTATCCGGCCTGATTCAAACGAATCGGAGAAAAATTCAGATTGATTGAATCACGCCTTATCTGACTCATTGTATCCGGAATCGGATTTGCAATTGAAGCATAGGGCAGGGGATCAATTACAATCTGAGCGGAAATCTGAAATGTCAGAATGAATAACAAAAACAGCCATAATGATTTAATCATAGAGTGATCCAGTCTTTTCAAAGTAGTTTTATTTCACCCGTAGTAGTAATTCATAGCCAACTTAGGCCAAATGAATATTAATTCATTTGGTGTGTAGAACTAATTTAATAAAATTATAAAATATATGAATAAAATAAATTCTACAACTTATTAAGATACTGTGTGTTTTCCTGGGATTGGAGTTTATTCGGGTGACATCAAATAGAATGAGAATTAAATCAGATATAAATAAGACAGTTTTTTACATTTCATAAAATTAACATGATATTAATCAGATGATTGTTTGCAGTTCAGGATATTTGAGAAAACGCATTATATTTGACGTGTAATGGTAAATTTCTTGAAATGTATTTATTATTAATTTACAATTCAAGAGGTTCTGTGAGTGTTTCTTTATACTTCTCTAAAAAAGGGGCATATATGCTGTACCATACTTTTGTTGTTCCAACAGGATCTGTATTTGGAATTCTGGCGAAGGAGGTAGATGATCAGGCCTGTTTGATTGTCAATGGGGTGCAATACAATTTCAGTCAGAATGGCACCATAACTCCTCCATTGAATCATGGTGTCAATAAAATTATAGTTCGTGTGATGAACAGCGGCGGTTTTGCCTGGAAAGGCATTTTTACAATCACTATCGGTAATCAATCGTTTCAGCTTCAGCAGGATGGAATGGATATTTTTCCAGGAGATCATGACCTTGCAGAACTCACAGTCATCTCAGGTCAAATGGTTTCTGTGATTGGAAAACTTTCTCCGCCGGCTCAGTTTTCAATTGGCGGGGAGCACCTTCACTGCTGGAGTGTTGATGTTGAGCTGGCTTTGCCCAATTCCCAATTTCTTTGCAGGAACAGAATCTGTGTATCACCTCATTCGGCTGCACAATCATTTGCAAATCAACGGGTAAGGGTCGATGGCGTTTACGAAGGAAAACATGGAGTGGAAAGCGTCCGGCATCACATAACAACACAATTTATCGGAGCAGCTTCAGCGAAATAACGAAATGAAATATAAGTCAGCCTGAAATTCAGAAAACGATTCTTGACTGTTACACATTGCTTTCTGAGAACAATGTATTTACAGATGTTTTTATACGAATAGAAAACAATGCTCATGAGTTCGGGCTGACTATTTACTATGTCCACGATGACCTTTTTCACCCTGTATTCAAATGTATACAGATATTTGGATTTTTGAAGAATGTTTAACTCTGATTAGATTATATTAATAATAAATTGAAATTATTATTAATTAGCCGATTATTGCGGAATTAATTCTATGAATTGCTATTCAGAAAAACTGTTTCTATACATATTCGTTATAATTATCTGCAATTCAATGTTTTTTTTCAGCTGTGACAAAAAACATACTGTCACAGGCGATGATCTTGAAACAAATTGCCGCAACGGTGTAATTGACTCTATTCCATTTGTTGATACGATAAGCTGTATTGATGAATTTAAAATACTTGGAACCACTCCGCTTATTCAGGTTACCGGTCAGATAACATCTGTCAAGGCAATTTATGAGATCAGTTCAAAGCATATCTATTATGTTCAATCTGGAATGTATCAATATCATTTTTCCTTTTGTAAAGAAATCCTGAATTATCCAGACGATGTCAGCTCTTTTAACGAAAGTCAATACTCAGATAATGAAAAACGCATTTACTACTTAGGTACAATCAGCCACTTTGAAATTCCCGATATATACACGCTTGAGTTTTTTTCTGATGATAAAATACCAGCTGACGGAATAAAAACTATTTACAAAGAGATATCAGAGACAAGTTATTTCGGAGATCGTATTTATCTGATGCCGACATCAACTTCAATGGACGCAAGAATAGAATCTATCAAATCTGATTTCCGGATAATTCATCAGAGTGATATTTTCAAGGAACAGCGTTATCAGGCACTGAATTGTGGTGAAAGTTACGGATACATAAGAATAGTTGATATTTCAGAACTTGATAATTCAGTGATCGGACCTCATGATATTCTTGTCATTAACGGAGTTCCAAATGACATACCTGCAATAAGCGGCATTGTGACTACAGATTTCCAGTCACCGCTGAGTCATATAAACGTACTCAGTCACAACCGGAAAACTCCAAATATGGCATATAAAAAAGCATTGACAGATACATTGTTTACGTGTAATAATAATAAGCTCGTGCACCTTTCAGTGACGCAGGATTCATTCAGCCTGCAGGAGGCATCAATTGATGATGCAGAAAATTTCTGGAAAACCAGAGAACCTTCAGAGCCAGTGACTCTCTTGTGCAATGACACAATTCAGACACTGTTTAACATTTCGGAGCTTTCCCATGAATCAATACCTGTTGTCGGTGCCAAAGCCGCAAATCTTGGAGAGTTGACTAAAATTAATCAGGGGGCCTCAGTTCTCATCCATCTTCCTGAAGGCGCTTTCGCAATTCCATTTTACTATTATCGGAATCATATTAAACGTAATGGTCTCGAATCATTTCTTGACACACTGTTAAGTGATTCTATTTCATTGCCTGATATGGGCAGAAGAAAATCAATGCTTGAAAATCTTCGTTCAAAAATTATCTCTGCACCAGTCGATGATGATTTTGTAAAAATTGTCGAAACGCGAATAAGATCATTGACACAATTCACAAGTATCCGTTTCAGATCATCCACAAATGCCGAGGATCTTGAAGGGTTTAATGGTGCCGGACTTTACGAATCTTACTCTGCTGAACTTGACAATTCTAAGAAATCAATTGGTATGGCAATTAAACAGGTTTATGCCAGTATGTGGACACTGGAAGGTTTCAATGAACGGGAATATTTTAAAATTGATCAGAGATCCGCTGCAATGGGGATTCTTGTTCATCGTTCTTTCCCTGATGAACTTGCAAATGGTGTGGCAATCACAAAAAATATTTATAATTCCGGTATTTCTGCCTTTACGATCAGCTGCCAGACAGGAGAAACAAGCGTTGTCAATCCGCCGCAGGGAACAATTTCAGATCAGCTGCTTTTTCTGACATTTTTCAGTACATCATTTACTGAACCGGCAATCAACTACCTTTCCTATTCAAATTTAAATAACAACAATCCGGTGATGAGTGATGATGAACTTGTTAAATTGTCAAGGTATCTGAAGCGGATTCACGATCATTTCTATTTCAATGTTTTTACTAATACAAGTAAATCCTATTATGATTTTGCAATGGATGTAGAGTTCAAGATTAATGGCACAGACAGGGACATATACATCAAGCAGGCAAGACCATATTAGTCAACCGTAAGCTATTTGTAAAATGTATTTCTGAAAGCATTCGTACCTTTATCATCCATCTGCTTATATATCAAACGATTCAATTGACACAGGATGTTAATGATGTTATTATTAACATGCTGAATTTCCGGGTGGAGAAATTGCTCCTATAATATTCAGCAATATAGCGGAAGGAAATAATCTTTTTCTGATATTTTAAAAGACGGTGAGTTTATCTGCTCCCATACATGCAATGTCAGAATTGAGCTTTTGATTGACAAAAAAGTAATTGATGCTTACACTGTTTGTTTAACAATTCGGAGGGTTTATGATGTGCAGAATCAGCAGGATTATATTATCAGGTTTTATACTGGTATCAATGATCAGTGCACAGGGTGAGAGTTCTTTTAAATTGTACGGTTTCATGGATGCGGGGTATTTAAAATTCTGGCTTCCTGACAACAGCCTTCTGAACATGCAGGGATTCAATGAAAAAAGTCAGATATCTGTTGATAATATTAATCTTTATACTTCATTTACACCAAACGATCATATTAAATCTCTTATAGAAATTGCCTATCATAATAAACCAATGACTCTTGCCGGTGACAGTCTGGGAACAATTATACGGGTTGATCCCCTGAATTCTGAAACAGTTGTAAATCCAGGAAGAACTGCTGCAATTAACAAGACTGATAAGAGAGTCGTAATGACAGAATATGGAGATATCGCTGTTGAAAGGGCGCAGATAGAGGTTAAATTCAATCAGTATCTTAATCTGAAATGCGGAAAGTTCATTACACAATATGGTATATGGAATGTTGATCACGGTTCACCGGTACTGCTTACTATTCGCCAACCATATGAAGTAGGGCTTATAGAAATCTTCCCTAAATCACAGATTGGATTGGCTGGAAACGGAAAAATATTCTTAGGTGATAATGACCTTGATTATACTGTATATATGTCAAGTGGTCGAAATGGAATGCAAATTGACGAACTAAAAGATCTTGCCGGAGGAGCCAATCTTTCTTTTTTCACGCCTGTCGTCGCTCAGGGGTTGACTCTCGGTGTATCGGGATATACAGGCATTCTTAAGGGGCAGACACGTTCACTTGTGATAACCATGAATGATACAACATTTAATAACCTGAAAAATCAATCTGTAGCCCAGTATACAAAATCGTTGACCAATGAAGCAATCGCTTCCGGGCGTTACACTCAGGAAGCCATCAGTGCTTATGTAATGTCACGTATAAGTGACAGTGTTAATTATGATATGTCAAAAAGGAAAATTCCCGGATGGTTTAATTCGTCTGATGCGCAGAATCCGGATAATCACAGTTACCGGGATAATATTTCATATAAGTCAAGAGAAGTCTGTCTTGGTTTTGATTTTCGTCTGAAACTCAGGGATTTCAGTGTTCAGGGTGAGCTGAATTATCAGAGATTAAAAAATTATCTTAAAGGTTCTGATAATATATCCAATGTTCTGAGTTGGTATATTCTGGGTTCCTATGCTATACCTTTAAGTGCCAACCTTACACTGACACCCTATGCGATGTTTGAGATGGTTAACGCAAATGATCCGTCACATAATCCTGGAACCGCGTATTTCAGTGAAGATCTGCATGGATTTCAGGTGTTTGTAATTGGTCTTAACTTTAGAATTTTTCAGAATTTTTTGACAAAAATTGAGTACTCAAATCTTGCTGTTCTGCCAGGAGACAGATTCAAAAATTCAGAAGATGCATTGAGAGCAAATGCGCTTGCGCTTCAGTTTTCTGTCGGATTCTGATAGCATTTTAAAACTGCATTAAAAAAGCCCTGGAAATGCGGGGCTTTTTTAATAACTTATTACTCTGGTTGTAGTCGATTGTCAATTATTAACCGGCTTATAAATATATGATTAAAGGTCGGACAGAATGTTTCTGTTATTTCAGTAAACATTCTGTCTTGTAACATCTTGCCGTTTAGTAAATATTACCATGTTTAGAACCGGATGAATAATCCAAATGTCGGTATCCAGTTTGTAGCAATAGCAAAATCAAGGTCGTGAACAACATCTGGACTGCTGCTGTTCTTGTATTCAAAGGAATGCGTGTCATATGTAAATGCCAGGAATTTTGAACTCATACGCAGACCGATCTTTTTTGAAAAGTAAAAATCAAATGTTATCGGCATTGCAAGCTGCTCAATTGAATTGTAATATTTCGAATACTGACTTGACGATGAAGAACCGGAACTGCTCTCATTGGAAGTATTGGGCTCAAGATACCAGATACCTGATAATTCAGGTCCAAATCCAAGTTCCATATGATCGTTGCGGACAACATGAAACAGGACTGCGATACCAAGACCAAGACCTAATTGTGAAGATGAGTTTGATGTTGCAGTTGTTGATGAATTATACTCGGTCTCAGTTGAGTTTGACCGGATTTGAAAATTGACAGAAGGCGCAATTTCAAGCATATCTCCCGGGCGTATGCCAATATAGGGATTGATAATATATTTTTGCGCAGTTACTGTTCGAGTATCCAGTGTTGATTGAGTGCTTGAGCTGGTTGTAATTGTTGAATTTACATCGGCATTCAAGTTTAATCCTATCTGTACACCTGCAAAACAAGTATTTCCTGCAAGGAGCAAAGTAAAAACTGCTTTGGATAAATTCATAGAAACCCTTTCAAAAAAAATTGTGTGTTAAGGCATATAATTTACTTAATGGTAAATAGATTCTGTACATGTCCTTAAAAAAATTACTTACAATAGAACTTGTAAACTGTTGATGATTTGTAAACCTGACCGGGTTTTAGTTCCGTTGATGGAAAATGTGGCTTGTTTGGAGAATCTGGATAATGCTGGGATTCAAGACAGAAGCCATGGCGACACTTGTAGATTGTGCCGTTTTTGCCCGTAGCGCTTCCATCAAGAGAATTTCCCGAATACATCTGCATACCAGGTTCTGTGGTCAGGACATCAATACAGCGGCCGCTCTTTGGTTCAAACACAGTTGCGGCAAGCAGGAGACCTGTTGATCCATCAGGCCGGTCCAGTACCCAGTTGTGGTCATAACCCATGCCGGTTTTGAGCTGCTCGTTTTCAGTATTGATCCGTGCACCGATAGCAGTCGGTTTCAGAAAATCAAATGGAGTATTGACTACGGGTAAAATCTCTCCGGTGGGAATCTGTGTTGAGTCAACAGGTGTGAATCTGCTTGCTTTTATCATCATCTCGTGGTTCAGAATATCTCCGCTGCCTTCACCTGCAAGGTTGAAGTAGGAGTGGTGAGTGAGGTTGCAGACTGTTGTTTTGTCAGTGGTTGCGATATAATCAATTTTGAATTCATTATCGTTTGTCAGAGTATAAGTGATTTTTGCTGTCAGTGTACCGGGAAATCCCTCTTCACCGTCTTTACTTACATACGAGAATTCGATACCGGAGCCTGTTTTTCCTGTGATTTCTTTGGCGTTCCAGATCTGTTTGTCGAAGCTTTTAACTCCTCCATGGAGATTGTTCGGGCCGTTATTTGCAGCAAGTCTGTATTCCTTACCGTCAAGTGCGAATTTTGCGTTACCAATACGGTTGCCATACCGGCCGATTGCTGCTCCGAAGTACGGGTTGTTTAACACATAGCTCTGAACATCATTGTACCCGAGTACAATGTCAATAAATGTCCCGGTTTTGTCTGGTACTTTCAGAGATGTCACAATGCAGCCGTAAGTGGTGACCTTCATCTCGATGCCGTTATTATTTGTAAGCGTATAAAGATCGACGGATTTTCCGTCAACTGTTCCAAACGGCTCTTTTTTAATCATTGCTGAACAGTGTGCGTTTGTATCGGGAACAGTTGATTTTGTAATTTCCATTATGACACTCCGCGAGAATGGTGAAAAAACATAGTACATCTTTAAAAAAAGTAAATATAAGTGGTTCCGCGGTCATGTGCAAATCGGGTTATCTATTTTAACAGCGTTGCATGTTGCTCAAACTGTTTTATCACTTTCCCTTTTTTATTTTCAACAGCAAGACGTACTATATAATGTCCCGATCCGACAGCTGTACCTTCCTGGTTGCGACCATTCCAGGTGACTACGTGTGTATAATCGCCTGGCAATCTGCCGATCTTTTTCTCCCACACTTTCTTTCCGATTACATTGTAAATTGCGATCTTTACATTTTCAGTGCTCAGGATGGGTATTGAAAATTTAATGTTGAAAATCGATCGCGAGGGATTGGGGTATAAAGGGAAAATTGAAAACTGCTGTACCTTGACTGTTGATACAAAGCGCTGTTGAAATGCAGCATCGCCGACAACGATCCAGCGGGATATTGTAGAATTCGGAGCGATTGTGACGGTTCCGCTGGTGTCAAGTACTTTTGAATCACCATCAAAGCAGTATGCTGTATAGTTCAGCGGAAAGTTTCCGGCTTTTTCAAGATGATAATGTATTGAGTGTGAAGAATCACTGCTGTTGCTTATCAAGAGCTCCCTCACAAGTCCGTCTTTTGAAAATTTACTTATAGAATGACCATACTGCTGTAATGAAGTCTTATTTAATACAGACAGGGCAAGTGGTGAAAATGACGGCGGGATAGGGTATTCTATGTCGGTTATATCCGGAGCGTATCCTAAATAGACTGGCGGAAGCTGCATACCGTTATCTGAACGTGCTTCAAACTTAGTACTCCACAAGGAATTATCAGAATGTGATTTTTTATCAAGAGTACTTGACATAAATGAAGGTACAGGAGGAATGCGCAGCTTTACATTATTAGAAGATATATTATAAATACTGTAACCGCCTCCAGGCAGATAATCGATTGTTGCTGAACTATCATTCATATAGGGGAGTCCGTATACAAACATCGGGTTGAGAGTATAACTATTTGTCAACGTGTCCTGTTTCCAGTAATAAATGAGTACAGAGTCGGCATCTCTGCCGCTTGCTGAAAGTATTTCTTCCATTCGCACGCTGAACTGATAAGGCATACCAAAGTCAGTCCATTGTTTTGCAGGCAGGTCAATTGTCAATGTGTCTTTGAGTGAAACAGTATATCCTGTTCCCATATTTATATGTGTCGTATCACTTGTCTTCAACCAGAACATTCTACCGGGTTCCATAGAAAAAGCTGACTTCAGATCCTTGTCTGCGGGATTATATTCAACCCACTTATCTGCTGCTTGACTATTGGCAGTCGTTCCAAGCCATCTGAAAAGACGCATATAGCTGATATTATATTCTTTAATGTTATTAAGTTTCAATAATTGTTCAATAAAGGATCCGGCATCTTTATTTTCCAGAACTGCAGTCGAATATAAAGGATGCCATCTGTTGGCACATGTAGTCAATGTATCTGATTTTACACGGAGTACGGAACGGGAAAAAACAACTGTGTCAATATTTGCCCCGTCGTCAACTATAAGCAATGCCCGCAATCCTGATTCTGAACTGATTGATTCTGAAGTGTCGGGGATTGTCAATGTCAAGGGAGTGTCAGAGCTTCTTATCTCACCCTGCGCCCTGAGAAGAGGCATTCTGTTGCCGCTGCTATACAGATATTTCCATCTGACATTGGTTATATTGTCAACAATACTGATAACATCCTTGATTTCACTTTTAATCATTACCGGTGATGTAATATTGCTGTAGATTGTAACAGTCGGTTTTAAATTATCTATCATGGGAATGAATGTGCAGCTTAAATCGTCAGTTTTTATATATGCCGTATTGTTGACAGAATCGATAAATGTCGAATGGCTGACATATAATTTACCGGCACAGGAACAATATATACGCACGTTTTTCAGTGATTTACCTTTGGGAAGTGAATCAACATGAATGCCGATATAAAATGAATCCGCTGTATGAATATTTTTGAAAACAAAAGGCATGCCGACAGGAATCATGCCTGAGGGTAATGTTGAATACCTGTTGGTCTCAAGTGTATCGGTGATACTGTTTTTATCTGTATAGCTGCCATCTTTCCACATAATAACTTTTCCATTGAAAGCAGTGATTGTGTCATTAACCCTGCTTGAATCGAAAAATGTGATAACAGCATTCTGAGAATTGACAGAACTGACAGAATCAATTTTAAGTGACATTTCAGATCTGGCTGTCGGTTGAATCCAGTTGCTATTATGTAAACGATACCAGAGTGCAGCATAGTAGGTTGCACCCCTGATTACGGCACCCTGAACCGGCAGAACTGTATCTGTACAAATTGACGTAAGAGATATTGGCGTATTACCTTCAGATTTATCAGGAAACGCTTCAAGACTGTATGAAATTCCGACATCAGGGGCGTTAATCAAATTTGCGGAATCAATGCACCAGGAAATTCTGATTGAGGAACTGATGGAGTCAAAATACATTCTGTCAATTACAACCGGATTGACAGAATCAATTCTTGTTTCATTATATACATATATTGAATCGGTTTTTATAAGCGAGTCATTTCCACCGGGGCCACTTACAGCAAGGCTGACTGTATAAAGACCGGGCTTTGTATATTCATGTACAGGATTTGTAGCATTACTTGAACTGTCGTCACCAAATTTCCATAGTCTGGCACTTATTTCTCCACTTGACAAGTTGCTAAAATAAACCTTTAAAGGAACCTTTCCCTGCTTTGGTGTAAACGTGTATAATGGAACTGGTTTTAAAGGTGTGACAACAGAAAGAGTAACTATGCTGCTGTTAACAGTACCACATGGGTTTTTGACAATACAATAATAATTGCCGCTGTCATCTGAACTGACTGCCGGTTTGATTAATCTGGAGTCTGTCCCCTGTATAACATCGCTTCCAACTTTACGCCAGGAATAAGTCAGCTGTGTCGTGTCCTTTACAGATATCGCAAATGAAGCATTTTCTCCGATTGCAGCGCTGATTTTCTGAGGCTGTAAAATGATTCGGGGAGTATCTATAACTGTCAGTCGTGCCCAGCGCGAAGAATCGGTTCCCCAGTTGTCAATAACAACACATCTGAAACGGGCGCCTGTATCCGCTGGAGTAACAGAGGCAATTTTATAAGTGGCAGTATTGCCAACTGAATCTGATGGAAAACGCAGCCATTTGCAGGTGTATGATCCGTCAACCGCACATGAAACAGTAAATGATACGCTCCCCCCGACAGGTGCTGTTGTATCTGAAGGCTCACTGACTATCAGGTTCTGTGAGGCTTCTATCGCAGTTATAAACTTCTGATCTGCTTTTTGATTTTCATAACACAACTTCGTCCAGTATGAGGTTCGTAGAAAATGATCAATGCGCAATTCGTCAATAGAACCCGAAAAATACCGGTGGCTGCCGGAGACGATATTTGCTGTGTCGTAATAAGCCCGTCCGACCTCATCAAAGTCATTACCTGAAATGGTTTTACTTCCTGATGTCGCATTCTCAAGAGATCCATTAACAAATAGAGAGTCAGTTCCGTTTCCCCAGGCCCATCCGATATGATACCAGATTCCGGCAGTGAATAAATCAGTTTTACTGTTATTATAGGTGCTGCTGTTATTGTTTTCAATCTTTGTCTGAATTGACCCGGTACTGCCGCTGCCGCCATAATTAAAATCATATCCTCGAAGGCTCAGATTGGCATTATAGGCATCGTTTCCGGCTTTACCCCAAAATCCCTGTGTAACAGATGATTGATTGTTGAATGTGACATCCGGTTTAAACCAGAATGAAATAGTACCCGAGGGTCTCTCAGGCAGATACTGAATTTTAAAATGGGATTTTCCATCAAAAGAGTGAGCTTGACCTATAGGTCCCGCATCTGCAGTATTGCCGGTAGAATTTGAATCAATGCCATAATAATTAATACCAGACGCATTCTTCAGGTTTCCGGCCAGATGATAAGTTGCCATGAAACCATTCTCAACTTTGAATACACTTGCTCCGTTTGAACTGTCTATTGCATCTGATTTTCCCCAATACATTTTAATGTACTGTGAAGGGTTGTTTCCAAACACAGTATCAATTTTTACCCAGATCTCGGCAGTATCATTATCGTCGGGATTATCAACCCACCGCTCGATCTGATATTGCAGATGTGTACCATCAATTTTTGAAAATCTGATATCAGAACCACCAGGTAGAGTTTGTGAGAAATGGTTGAATTCAGCAGGATTAAGTTTTATCAATATTGGGAAATTATAAACATTTTTTGATACATCAGCACCACTTGATGATGTATTAAGTTTAAATATCTGAAAATAATTCCATGATGAATAACTTTCAGAAAGTGCCAGTCCGGCAAATAAAAAAACAATCAGAATTTGAGTATACCAATATTCTGGCCTTATTCTATCAATGGATAGTTTCATTTAAATTCAACCTTGAATGAATTGTAAACCGATGCAAGTTTCTTATACAGTTTGACAAAAGATGTAAGTTTTGTAAATTCATGTTTAAAATGATAAAAGCAATATTTGTTAAAATAACGGTAAAATAATAGAACACTTTATTCATAAAATCGAATAACAGTTTTAAAAAGTTATATTTACTATTGAGTATTTCAGGTATTAAAAAAGCCTTTATTAGTTCAATTTATACATTATTTCTGATAAACAACATCTGTGATCTGCGTGTTTATACTGTTTTTAATGTATAACAGCATTACTTACATGAATTAATATAAGCAATTTATTAGAACAATACCAATGTTTTTATAAGGAGTAATAAAATCGTGGAATGTTCCAGGTACAATAGTGTCAGTCTAAAATGCTAAATGTCTGATATTCCATGTACCTGAAAAAAGAAGCGTTTTGAGAAAACTTCTGACGGCAGTAAAACTGCCGTCATCTTCCTTCCACATGCAAAATACGGGTTTTCTTCTTCAGAGTTCTTAATGTCATCCAGACTGTAAACCCGATGCACAGATTAACAAGCCAGAATTTATCAAGTTCAAATCTATGTTTGACAATGAGTATGCTTAGTTGATTAAAAATAAAAAACACAAAAATAACAGCAAAAAAACCGTTGTATTCTCTTTTTAAAACATTTCTAAATGAGAATGGAAGTTTTGGCTTTGTATAGTTTTTAAAACGTGGGAGAAATGCCGGTGTATTCATGGACCATTTTAAATAATCATCAGTAAACATTTTTCTCAGAAACGCCTCTTCTGCGAACATGATACGCTCATAATATATCCAGAAAACCAGAGAGTATATTATCGGTAAATACCACATAAAAGGCAGCATTGCAATACCCAGGCACATGAAATAGTTTCCAAGATACAAAGGATGTCGAACAACAGAGTAAATCCCTGTATTATTCAGAACATCTGCCACCTGCTGTTCAGTATTTCGTCCGGATGTGTTTTTATGAGTATGCCCGATGGTTAATATTCGTATCAGCAGTCCGAAAAAACTTATCGCAAGACAAAAGATTTCCCAGAAACGACCATATTTTTCATCGCCACCCGGGAATGTATAATTTATCATAGTGATTAAAAAAAGAATCAGCAGAATAATTGGGAGATAACTTCTCCATCGAAATAACCAGTTGCCAGAATTTTCAAATTCTTCACGAAGTGCCATGACTTTTCACCTTTTCATGTTGTTTTGATAGATATTTTATATATATAATAATCTTTTTTTTTACATTTCACCAGACGACTTTGAAAAAATATTTGTCTTTTAACAGGCAAATTCTTTTTTTGACATTCGAATATATATAAAAATACAGCACTGTATATATAACAATGATATAACTGCAGAAAAACCAGGATTTATTACATGATGGAATCTCATTAACAGAAAAAGCCTGTAATACATAACCGTTTTTATCACTTAAACAAACTGTATTGGTAAAGATTCGACAAACTGTAGATTTCTTTGCTATTTGAATGTTATTATTGATAATAAAGGAACATTTTTTCAGAAATGTTCCAAAAAAATTAATGCTCAAACTATCGGTTGACAATTAATATGAAAATACGATATGAGCTGACCGAATTAATTGATAATGATGAATATGCATCATTATGGCTGTCTAATTTACAATTAAATGATAAACTGCAAAAACAGCGCTTTGTGGTTAAATCTCTCAATGATAAACAATCACACAGTAATATGCTCGATCAGATATTCCATGAAAGTGCAACTGCTTTTTTACATTTGAAACACAATGTTCTTAATTCATTATTCGATTTTGGATTAATGAGCGGGCGGTTTTTTATCACACAGCAATATGTTGAAGGTTTTTCATTGCGTCAGATATTAAAGGCGGCCTCAGGGAAGAATGTTCATCTTCCGTTATGGTTTACCCTTCCCATACTCTTTTCGTCAATTCAGGCTGTAAAGGTTATTCATGAAAGCAACAGAATACTGAATCCGCAGAATCCTAAAGCTGTCAACCGTATTTCTCCATCAAAAATAATAGTAACAGCCACTGGATTAGTCAAGCTTATAGAATCAGGTATTTTTTCACAGATTCAATATAATACTGAACATCCGGAAAAAATGGTCTACCAGGCACCGGAAGTTTTAAATTCTGAATCGGTTGATCTCAGAGCTGATGTTTATTCGTTTGGAGCAGTTTTTTATGAGTGTGTAACCGGAATTTCTCTATCAGAAAACAGTGATCCTGTCAAATTCGCATCAGGATGCAGCTGGATTCCTAAAGAAGTCCTTGTAATAATCGAGAGAACATTAAATCAGAATTCAAATTTGAGGTATTCCAATCTTGATGAATTATGCAGAGCAGTTGTAAATGTAATAAAAAAGTATAATCAGACTGTGACTCATATTGATCTTGTCAATTTACTGATAATTCTTTTTCCTGAATCAGCTGCACTTTCTCCGGTAAAGGAACAAATACACCAGTGGCTTGGAAATATTGAAAAAACTGATGAAAAGAAAATTTCATGGATTAATGCATTCAGCCGGGCATGTCTGAATTCAAGCAGTACAGATGCCGTTTCGATTGACAATCCAATGATGCATTTTTCAATAGTTCATGAGCCTGAAACATTTCCTGAAACAAAAACGACACTTTCCAGTTTGACAAATAAAAGTTCGGTTCAAAAAGATACAAATCCGGATATTTCATTAAAACCACCTGATAGTGCAATTGATTCGGCCGCTTCATTTTTGCGGGATGAAAGAATGTCTGTTCAATCGCAGATTTCACAGATGACGGAAATAAAAAATGAAGATACTTTCTATGCTGCAGCAGAAAGTGAAGATGCAGATAAATCTACTGATATGTGGTTAACTAATAAGACACTCAGGTATTCCAGAATGAAGAAACCTGATGATGCAGGATTACCTGTCGGTCAATCGCAAAAAATAATTCCGGACACAACTGAAAGTGATATACCGTTTGACGTTTGTAATAATGCTGCAGAAGCTGTTTCAGTAGTAAATTCAGTAAATTCTCCAGGCAGAGATGCTTTTGAACTTGCGCTGGCTGCATTGAAATTAAAAGATTATAAATTGGCACTTGAATTATTTCACGATGCATCTGCAAAAGAGCCTGATAACAAAATATACACGGTAAATATAAAGAAAATTGAAAAAATAATGCATAAAACCAATTGACGTCGAAATAGTAACAGCCATACAATCATATGAAAAACAGAAGACTGTATTCTGAATGAGAACAGCTGCTATAATTGAATGATCGAGGAATATATGCTGATAAATACGTTTAATTTATTGATAGTTACAGTTTTACTTACTTTGTTTTCGGTGTTTATGATAGTTGCAATTATATTTTTCATACGGAAAAACAGATATCAGATTGGAGAGTACAGAAAAAAAATAAGTGACAAACAAGTTGAGTGTGAAAAGCAGGCCATTACAATTCAACATCTGCAGGAGAATAACAATTCATTGACACAATCGGTAAGCGATATTCAGAACCGATACAAGTTACATCTTGACAGATTAAAACCTGAATTTAAAAAAATACTTGAACAGCTTAAAAACAGTCAGATGCAGAAACATGAAATCTATCTTAAATATCAATTTAATGCAGAAACAACAAAGAAAATTACAAATGAAAATGCCATTTTACATGAACAGCTGCAGTTGCTTTCTGAAAAAGTTACAAATTTACATTCGATACATCAGGATGATTTAACAGAGCTGGACAAAGATTTGTACCCTGAGAATTTACCGGCCATATATACATCCGGTGCAACTGATATACTTTTAGAGAAACTGAGTGCTCTGCTGGATCAGCTTCAATTGTCTCCTTATGTAAAGGCTGCCGCAATTGCCGATCAGATCGGGCTTGTAGTTGCCGAAACAGGTCCGCGCGAATTCACAGAAGGTCTGGCCGGTATTGCAGCATCAATTGAAAATCTCAACTACCATGTACATTCATTTATTCCTTTCAGTGATCTTGGACAGATTGCAATTACAGATACAAACAAATTGACAATAACAGCATTTCCTGTAATTATCAATAACGAGGCATTGACTATTGCAACGCTTTCAGACGGACCGGGTCCGGCGCAGGAAAATGTATTGCAGATACTGTCACAGATTTTAAATAATAGTGATATCTCTTCCTGTGAAATCAGTGAAAGTCAGACGCAGAATGTTGCACTGTAATAACGGTAAATTGTTTTGTAATATATACAAATAATAGATAATGCAAGAGAATAGAAAATATTTTTGAGGAGCTGTTATGATAGATGTATCAAATAAAATTACTGAAAAGCATAATGTTTCAGAAACATCCAGGTATCCCTCTCAAAATTACTCTTTCATGTTCGAAATACCATGTGAATTTGATTTCCATTTATTGCAGAGACAAGATTCAGATAATCCGGAAAGCAAGAAGGTGGTTAAATCAAAAAAAAATACCGGTATTGAAGAACTTGTCTCAAACTCAATAAACATTGATGATTGTGTTTTAAGCAATAATAAATTCGCCACATCACTGACTGAAAAGTCATCTCTGGCATCTGGTATAATTGTAGAACAGATATGTTCCGGAACTAATTCACAGATATATAAGATATGGAATCAGGACCTTGAGATGTTCAGGGTTGTTAAAGTCTGCGCAGAATCCGACCTGATGCATGAATCAACAAGCCGGTTTTTGACAGAAGCTAAAATTGCCGCACAATTGCGTCATCCGAATATTATTGAAGTTTACAGTACTGGAAAATGGAATATGGTTCCCTACATTGAAATGGAGTACATTGACGGATTCAGTGTAGGTCAGATTGTAAAGGATGCGGGGGCGCTTCCTGTTTCGACATCATGTGCAATTGCAATATTTGTCTGTCGGGCATTGCTCTATGCACATTTACAGGAGTTTACCCTGGATGGTAAAAAACATCAGGGAGTAATTCATCGTGATCTTAAACCGGCAAATATAATTATATCAAAAAAAGGAAATGTCAAACTTCTTGATTTTGGTATAGCGCGGCCCTGCGATGAAAGTCTTTACGAGACAATAGCATCAAATAAAATTGTCGGTACAATTCAGTATCTCTCTCCTGAACAGATGGATGGCTCAGAGCTTGATTTCAGAACCGATATCTATTCATTTGGTGCGGTATTATATGAGATTCTGAGCGGCCACACAACATTTCCGCAGACCACACTTACAAGTGTGGTAAAAGCAAAAGTAATGAATTCATATAAGTCTTTTTCGGAGCTGCAACTTTTAGTTCCAGAGAAGCTGCAAAGTGTAATAAAGACTTGTCTTGAAATAAATAGAGAAAACCGTTTTTCAAGTCTAAGCGAGCTATTGTCAGTTCTGGAAAATTATTTTATTGAAGAATGCAGTGGAACTGCCGAGGAAAATGTCGCTTGTTTTATTAGTCAATTTATAAATAAGACCGGGAATAATAATGTCTGAAAATTGCTGATCAGGATTTGAAATAGACTAATAATTGCATTGAATCTCAGCTATATTTGATTATTTAACAAATAGTTACTTCTTTTGTGTTTTTCTGGAATTTTATAGAATGTTCCATTCCGTTATATCTGCCTGATTAAAAAATATAGAAAATAGAAAAGATAGTATTAACAATTAGGTAATAATATTATATTACTTAACAATTATCGGCTGGAATGATCAAGCAGATTTTTAAATGTGTTGCACAATTAGAAATATGGAATTTTGACAAATTCAGGCTATGCGTTTATAATTAGACAAATCACCACTTTTTATACTGGCGGTATCATGAAAAATATTTTGACCCTGTTAACTGTAATTTTTATTGTTATGCTGTTTTGCAATGGATGTTTTTCTGGAAATAGTTCTGTTTCAGCTGAATCAGGTAAATTCAAAGAAACTGATGAATCATTAAAAACCGATGTGTTTTCAGATAGCTCTGACAGCTATTTTTATTCAGAAGCGGTATCTGATGAACTGGCAAAAAAAGTCATCCTGTCCCTTACATGTATACCGGAAAACGATACGGTTGACTTTGTGTATAATTATGCTGAGAATATTAATGATGGACGCGGTATAACCTTCGGTATAATAGGGTTTACAAGCGGAACCTATGACGGAACAATGCTTCTCAAGCTTATCAGGAAGAAAGATGCTGCACATGTTCTCTGTTCATACATTCCAGCATTTGAAAATATTGACAATATGCATGAGGATGGTCATGTCAGTGATGTTACCGGACTTGGTAATTTCATCGCGGATTTCAACAAATACGGAAATGATGCAGTTGTAAAGGAATCGCAGCTTGAGCTTCTTGACGAATTGTACTGGAGCCCGGCTATGAGTAT
>Ga0209373_10001261_pt1 | contig 31180 bp, 14 predicted proteins | sample Higcelweek5metaG_FD_187173 | JGI IMG/M metagenome (GOLD analysis project Ga0209373, IMG submission 187173) | Freshwater pond sediment microbial communities from the University of Edinburgh, under environmental carbon perturbations - High... | ecosystem: Environmental > Aquatic > Freshwater >... | reverse complement strand
TGATGTGGGTCAGGTCGCAGGCCTGCCGCCTGGATTCGCTGCGGCGGCTGAAGTTGAGCATGTTGCGGATGATGTCCGAGGCGCGCAGGGCCGCGTCCTGGATGTCTTGCAGAAACACGTCGAGCTTGCGCTCCCGCACGTATTGCTGGAGCAGCGGCATGTCCAGGCCCAGCCTGGCGGCCGTCTCCAGGTTCTTCTTCTGCTCTGGGTTGATGCGCTGCATGAGGTTCTGCACGGCCTGGTGCACAATGCCCAGGGGGTTGTTGATCTCGTGCGCGATGCCCGCGGCCAGGCTGCCCACGGACATCATCTTCTCCGACTGGATGAGCAGCTCCTGCATCCGGTGCTCGTCGGTGATGTCGTGGATGACGTTGACGTAGCAATCCTCGCCCGCGATGGACAAGAGCCTGGCCGAGCTGACCGCGCGCCGCAGCGTGCCGTCCTTGCGCCGCAGCATGAACTCGAAATCCCTGACATGCCCGTTCGCCTGCAGCTGCTTCAAGAACTCCTCACGCTGGGGAGGCTCCTCCCAGACGTTCAGCTCCTGGATCGGGCGGCCTATGGCCTGCTCCCTGCTGTGGCCGGTGATGGTCTCAAAGGCCGCGTTGGCGGCGATGCGCACGGAATCCTTGAGGCGCACGAAGCTGATGCTCTCCGGGGCCATTTCGAAGATGCGCGAGAACTTCTCCTCGCTCTGGCGCAACTGCTCCTCGGCCTGCTTGCGCTCCGAAATATCCACGATGATGCCGATGAGCCCGCCGGGGCTGCCGTCCATCAGACGGAAGCCCGTGACGGAGTACAGCGTTTGGTGCACCTGGCCGTCGGCAAAGGGAATGGGCATCTCCTTGCGCACCTGGCCAACGCTGGCGATGACCGCCTCGTCCTCGGCCTGGTAATTCCGGCGGTCCTCCGGCGAGAGGTATTCCAGATCCAGCACGCGCCGACCGATGAGCGACTCGCGCCGGACGCCGAAACGCTCCTCGTAGGCCTTGTTGAAGCCCAGGAACCGCGTGTCGCTGCCCTTGTAGAAGATGGCGTGGGGAATGGTGTCGATGAGCGTTTGCTGGAAGGCCAGCTGCTCGGCCAGGCGCAGCTCCAGCGACTTGCGCACGGTGACGTCGCGGAAGATGCCCTCCACGCCCAGAACGTTGCCCGCGTCGTCGCGGTAGAGGGTGCTGGTGGCGGCCGCGGCCAGGGGCGTGCCGTTCTTGCGCTTCAGGGTTATCTCGTGGTCGCGCACCACGCCCTGGCGGGTTATCTTGGCCAGGAAGTCCTGTTGCTCCGCCTCGGCGAGGTACAAGGACGCAATGGGCAGGCCCAGCAGCTCATCCATGGACGCGCAGCCCAGAAGCTGCACGGCGGAAGGGCTCATCATGACGATGCGCCCCTGGGCGTCGGTGCGGTAATACACGTCCTGCATGTTCTCAATCACCGAGCGGTAGCGCTCGCTGCTTTCGCGCAGGGCCTCCTGGGTCGCCAGCACCTGGCTGTACGAGGACGCGAGCCTGTCCTGCATGACGTTGATGGCCTGGGCCAGCACGTCCAACTCGTCGCCGTCCGCGCGCTTGGCCAAATGCAGGCGCTTCCGGCCGTCCTTGAGGCTGAGGCCACCCAGATACGCGGCCACCGCGGCGAGGTGCCGGGAGATCATGCCTCTGGTGAGCGCGAACAGCAGCCCCATCACCAGGAACACGAGCACGGCGTTGAAGGCGAGCCCGCTCAGCGCCGCCGACAAGGCCTGGCGCTTGACAGCGCCGAGGTCGGCCTGCACATGGAGCGCGCCCACGTTTTCTGTCCGGCCCCGCCACTGCACGGTGAGCGGGAACTCCCGGTTCAGCACGTCGTCGGCCCGGCTCTGGCCGGAGGCGTCCACCATGCCAGAGGCGTCGCTCACGGCGGCATAGGTGATGTAGCGGAAGTGGCGCACGCTCTCCACCTGCAGGTGGAGCTGCTTGCTGTCGAAGTCCCAAAGCGAGGCGCTCATGCCCTTGGTCGCGGTTTCGCCGATGACCGCAAACACCTCCTGCACGGACTGCACCGCGGCGCGGTACTCCCACCAGAGCCGCCCCGCCGCCAGCAGCACGATGAAGGCCGCACTGCACAGCAGCATGCGCCGCAGAAGGCGCACGGTCAGGGGCGAGCGCACGGACAGAAAGTCTTCGTTCATCGCCCGCGCTCCGCTGGCTGGTCCCGCCGTATCGGCATGGCTTTTCCCCTTGGGCCGGCCCCGCCTACTCGGGCAGAGTCGCGGTCCTCTCCTGAATGCGGCGCAGATGCTTGCGCAACAGCTGTTCCGGCACCCCCTTGCGGTCCAGCTCCTCCAGCCTGCGGCTCATCTGCTCCACAAGCCCGGCGCAGGGCGAAGACCGGCTGAAGCCGAAATGGATGTCCAGCTCCGAGATGGCCGGGCTCAACGTGACGAACTCGTGGGACAGGCGGTGGCTGGCGGCGTGGGCCTCGCCCACGTACCTGCTGGTGACGAAGTAGTCGATGCGCCCGGCGTCGAGCTTCTTGAAGTTGTTCTCCATGGTCGGCGATTCCTCAATGCTCAGCTCGCGGCGGCGGTATTCATCGAAGCCGCCGCCAAAGGTGTCGCCAAGGCTGACGCCGCCGCGCCGGCCCTTCAGGTCGGCCCAGGATTTGAAGGGAAAGACCCGGTCTTTGCGAACAAAGACCACGATGGGGTTGGGAAAGGCGCGGTGCTTGGTGAACAGAAGAAACGCGGAGCGCTCCGGGGTGACGCGCAGGCTCACCAAGAGGTCTATCTTCCCGGTCTTGGCCAACTCCAAGGCCCGCGGCCAGGGCAGAACAGCGGGTTTGAGCGCCACTCCCGGCGGGGCGGCCATGCGCAGCAGCTCAATGCTCGCCCCGTCAAAGGCGTTCTCGCCCACGGCCCAGTCGTAGGGCGGATAATTGGGATTGGTCGAATAGGTCAGCTCCCGGCACTGGCCCGCCGCAGCGGCCAGGGACGGCTGCGCGGCCAGCGCGGCGAACAGCAGCAAAACCGGCAGCATCCGGCGGACGGGTATTCGCATGGCTCCACCTTGATCGTGTTCGAAAGGGCACCCCGCGCGCCAGGAAGCCGCTGAGCCCCTTCCCTTTCGACAATCGGTCCGTTGCCGTTACACCTCGTGCCCTGGGAAAATTGTTTACACGATACGTCCCGCCACAACTGCAATGCAAGCCTTTTCCCGTTTTCCCTCCTGCTTCCGGCGGGCGGGCGTCGGCGCAAGGCTCTGCGGTGCCGCATCCGCAGGGTTTCGTCACTTCACTTTTTTCAAGCGGATCTTGCCATCGATGATCAGCATGCCGTTCTCCAGCTTCCACTTCATGGAGGTCGGCGGCGCGCCCGCCAGGTTCCAAATCATGGTGTCGCCGTTGAGCACGTAGGTTCCCTTCTGCTTGGCGATGACCGGATTCACGGAGCCCTTGGGGAGCTGGTTCAAGGCCTCGGCCGTGAAGCGCGAATTGAAGTCGAAAGTGCCGTTCTTGTTCAGCACGACCGTATACAGGGCCTGGGGAAGCCCGTCGTGAAAGCCCTGCCAGATGCCCGCCAGGGCGCTGCCGCCCGCGCCGCTGCCGGTGGTAATGGCCGCTCCGGCCTTGGCGCCCTTCGCCTCAAGCAGGCTGGCGGTGTTTTTGCCGCCGGCGCGGCTGGCGTAGTTGACGACCGTTTCGCCCGCGCCGTTCTTCTTGTTCACGTCCGCGCCCTTGTCCACAAGGAGCTTCACCAGCTTTTCGTTGCCCGCGCCCGCGGCCAGCATGAGCGCGGTTTCGCCCTTGTCGTTGGCCATGTCGAGCTTCGCCCCCCGGCCGATGAGCAACGCCGCGCGGTCGTACCCGTCCGACACGTCGGACTTTTGCGCAGCGGCCATGAGCGGGGTGGTGCCGTTGGCGGACGGAAAGTTGATGTCGCCCTTGTGGTCCAGCAGGCACTTGATGATGGAGACGCTCTTCTTGTGCTCCAAGGGGTTGGGATTGCCCGCTGCAAAGACCATGGGCGTGACGAGAGGATTGACGGTGGACTTGACGTTGACGGCGGCGCCCGCATCCGCCAGCACCTCCACCATGTCCGGGTCGATGCGCACGGCGGCGGTCAGGAGCGGGGTGGAGCCGAGCTTGTCGACGATCTCGATGTTGGCCTTGCGCTTGATCAGGTACTTGGCCATGTCGATCTGGTTGGCGCTGGCGGCGGTGTGCAACGGCGTGCCGCCCGTGGCCAGGCTCTTGATGTCGATGGCGGCGCCCGCGTCCAGAAGCAGCTTCGCCGCGTCCACCACGCCGTAGCGCGCGGCCAAATGCAGGGCCGAAAAGCCGCCGTCGCCCTTGCCCATCTGCTCGAAGTCCAGCTTGGGCTTGAAGGTGAGGAACTTCTCGATGAATCTGAGGGCGGGCTTGGGCTTGTTCGCACAGACCATGACAGCCTGCATGAGGGGCGTCATCCCGCCATGGTTCGCCATGTTGATGTTTGCGCCGTTGGCCACCAGAAACTCCAGCACATCAAACTTCTTGTGCAGAATCGTCCCCACGAGCATGGACTCGCCGGTGTTGTTCGGCTGGTTGATCTTTGCGCCGTGGCCGTGCAGAAGCCGCACCGCTTCCAGGTCCTCCGCCTCCACCACGAGCCGCAGCGGCGTCTCGCCGTCCTTGGTCGGCGCGTCGACCTCGATGCCCTTGGCCTGGGTCAGCAGCACCCGGATGACCTCCGTGTGGTCGCGCTGCGCGGCCTTGATGAGCGCGGTGTTCCCCCTGGCCTCGGGCACGCTGTCCGTCCTGTCGCGGGCGTTCGCCTTGGCGCCGCGCTGCAGCAAAAGGGCCACGAGGTCCGCCTGGCCCATGTGCGCGGCAAGGATGAGCGGCGTGCGCTCCCATTCGCCAAAAGCGTCGTAGCTGACGCCCCGCTTGTTGACGTCCAGCCGGGGCGACTGCAGCAGCAGCTTTGTTATCTCCTGATTCTTGTTGCGCAGGGCCCAGCACAGCATGGTGTCCCGGTCGTACACGCCGTTCACGTCCGCGCCGCTCTCAATGGCGGCCCGGGTCCGGGCAAGGTCGCCCTTGTCGATGGCCTTGAAGAGCTCCGGCATGGGCTGGCTGCTGTCCCGCACAAACGCGGCGTGGAGGGGGGAATGCGCCCCACAGGCGAGAACCAGCACAAAGGACAAGGCAAGGGACAGGGCAAGGGCGCGCAGTGCGTTCACGTGGTGATTCTCCTGATGTGGCGCTTTGGCCGGTGTGCCCCGGCCGGGCGGGAACAAATGCGGAACGCCTCCGGCCGGGGCGATGCCCGTCGAGCAATGCCAGTCGGCAGGGCCAGTCGGCAAGGCCAGTCCGGCATTCCGGCCCGGCGGACCGAGAGGGAGGACGGGGTGTGATCCGGGGGCGGCACCCGGCCCGGCTCTTTTCTACGCGGGCATGGAGATCACGAACACCTCGCCCTCGACGATGGTGTGCTCGTCCGCGGCGGAAAGGATGTCGTTGGCCCACCGGCAATAGCGCGCGCACCGGGTCTCGGCGTAGGCGCACGCGGGACCATCGCAGGCATGGTTGAAGCGCACCGAGCACGCCACATGCGCCTCGCCCCTGTCGGCGTCATAGTCCACGGCGCAAACCCAATGGTCCATGCCCGCCGCGTGCCGCGAGCTGCCCATGTAGCGCAGAAGCACGACGCTGCGCTCGCTGAGCAGTTCCGCCAGGGCGCTTTCGGCAAAGGGGCCGGGAACGCGCCGCACGGTAAAGGGGACGCCGCCCAGAGCCGCAAGCACCCGCGAGATGTTCGCCGCGAGCAGGCCGTAGTCCTTGTCGTATGCGCCGGTGGTGCCCACGCAGCCGTTGAGGAAATCGCCGGGGTGATCGACTTGCCCCAAGGCCGCGCACACCGCGCCGAACTCCGGCGGACGCCCCCGCAGCGCAACGTATGCGTTGACGATGCTGTACAAGAAGCAGGCGCCGTCGAAATCGCCCTGGGCATAGATGCTTCGCATGGGCTGTGCCTCCCGGTCTGTCGCTTGCCAGTCCTGCTCTGGTTTGACCTATCTGCCCTGGCCTGTGCCCTGGCCTGTCTGCGGCGGCCTGTCTGCGCTGGCCGGGCTGACCTGGCCGGGCTGACCTGGGCTGCCGGTACGACCCGCTGCGACCCGCCCTGGCATGGCTGCGCCTGCCCTGCCTGCCAGATCTGGCCTAGCCGCGCTGGCCCGGCTGATCTGCCCTGGCCTGGCAGCCGCGCGCGGCATGTTTGCTAGCTCCAGCGGCCACGCCGCCACAACAGCCTTTCGGGCCTGACGTTCCCGCAGTCTTGTCTTGGTTAGCTGGTGTTCCCGCCGGGGGCAAGGGGCAAGCTGGCGGAGCCGCCGCCACATGAAGCGCGGGGGCGATGCCCAGACATCGGGCGCAGGAGAATTCCTAAACCTCCCACGCCCCCCATCCGAGCCGAAAGAACGGAAAGCAGCGATTCTTTATATCCGCTGCTGGAGACGCCTTGTCGCGGCAGACGCGAACAATGGCCGAAGGACCATGCGCATCCGTGCCGGGCTGGCCGCCGCACTGATCGCCCCCGACACAGAAGCCGCCACACTGATCGCTCCCGACACAGGAGCCGCCGCCCTTGCCATCGCCATGCTTTTTTATAATCATGCGGCAAGACTATCCGTCCACCCATGAGCAGGCCCGCATCCATCGACGGGTCAGCACGCTCTCCTCAACGCACCGATGGAACTGCGAGCGACCACCATGCCGGAGACTTCCCTGCCCTCCCCCCACCCAGCCCATTTGCGCGGCGTCAACCTTGGCGGCTGGCTGGTGCTGGAAAAATGGATGACGCCGAGCCTGTTCGAAGGGCTGGAGGCCACGGACGAGACCACCTGGTGCGCGGAGCTGGGGCCAAAGGCGGCCGCAAAGCTGCGCGCCCACTGGGACAGCTTCATCACGCGCGAGGACTTCGCCTGGCTCGCGGGCGTCGGGATCAACGCGGTGCGCATCCCGGTCGGGCACTGGATCTTCGGCCCGCCGTATCCCTTTCATGAGAAGTACGGCGCAAACCCGCACCCCTTCGTCACCGGCGGCATAGACGTGCTGGACCGGGCCTTTGCCTGGGCAAGCGAGTTCGGCCTGCGCGTCATCATCGACCTGCACGCCGCGCCCGGCTGCCAGAACGGCTTCGACAACGGCGGCATCATGAACGTTGTGGAGTGGCACACCAAAGAGGAATACCTGGCGCACTCCATCCACGTGCTGGGGCGGCTGGCGCAGCGCTACAGCGGCCAGCCCATGCTCTACGGCATCGAGCTTTTGAACGAGCCGCGCTGGGACGTGCCCACCGAGCTGCTCAAGGGCTTTTACCTGCGCGCCTGCGAGGCCATACGCGCCCACTGCCCGCCGGAGCGCGTGGCCATCGTCTTCCACGACGGCTTCCGCTCCCACACCGAGTACCTGGGCTTTCTGCAGCCGCCGCAGCACCAGAACGTCATCTTCGACATCCACCGCTACCAGTGCTTCAGCCGCGAGGACCTGGACATGGACATCCACGGCCACATGCACAAGGCCGGAGACCTGTGGCGGCAGGAGGCCCACGACATAGCCAACGAATTGAAGCTGCCCGCGATTGTGGGCGAATGGAGCCTGGGGCTCAATCTCGAGGTGGTTTCGCTCTGGGCCGAGGGCCCGTACGACTATGCGCTGACCAACATGGACGAGTTCCGCAAGGACGTGTCCTACCGGGCCTACGGGGCCGCACAGCTTTTGACCAACGAGCTGTACAGGGGCTGGTTCTTCTGGAGCTACCGCACGGAGACCACGCCGGAATGGTGCTTCCGCGAATGCGTGGAGAGGGGCTGGCTGCCGCCGCGCTTCTAGTGGTAGCCGTTGCTCTCGCGCCGCTGGCCGAATAATAGCTTCGTCTCGCCGACGCGGTTCAGGGTCAGGGTGCGGCCGTGCAGCTTGCCCAGATCCGCATGGAAGCTGATGTTCATCAGCGTGGCGTGCGGCAGCTCGCGGCAAAGCATTTCGAGCAGCTGCCGCTCGCCTTCGGGGTCAAAGGCGTCGGTGGCTTCCTCTAAAAAGATCCAGGCCGGCTGCTGGAGCAGCACGCGCACAAAACCCAACTGCTGCAGGGCACGCGGCGGCAGCACCTGCTCCCAGTTGTCGGCCTCGTCCAGGCGCTGGGCCAGCCGGCCAAGGCCGACGCTTTCCAGCGCGCGCAAAATGGCCGCGGCGGAAAAAGCCTCCGGCGGGCGCGGGTAGCAAATGGCGTCGTGCAGCTTGCCCTCGGGCAAGAACGGCCGCTGCGCAAGGAAGAGCATCTCGCCGTCACCCGGAAGGCTGACGCGCCCGCTGCCCCAGGGCCAAAGCCCGCCCACCACCTTGAACAGGCTGCCGGTCACGGCCGGGTCGCCCGAGATGAGCACCCGCTCGCCGCGGTGGATCTCCATGTTGAAATTCTCGATGAGCACGCGGCCCGAGGGCTCGGCGATGCACAGGTCCTGTATCGTCAGGCTGGCCTGCTGCGAGCGCTCCAGCTGGATTTGCGGCTTGTCCAAGGCCTGTGTCTTGGCGTCCAGGTTCTGCATGTCCTCGTAGAGCGAGAGCACACGGTCGGCGGAGGCGCGGCAGCGGGCAATCTCGCCGATGCTGTCCACCGGCCAGGAGAGCGCGGAGGTGAGCTGCTGGAAGGCTTGCGCCGCCTGCATGAGCGCCCCCAGGGTCATGGCCCCGGCGATGTACTGCGGCGCGGCGACGAGAATCGGCAGCACCGGCAGCAGCGAGCCGTAGACCGTGCCGAAGGAGACCAGGCCCATGTAGGCCAAGGACTGTCTGGTCCAGTCGTGCATGACCTGGCGGAAGCGCGACGAGGACCCGGCGCGTTCCTGCGCCTCGCCCCGGATGAGCGCAATGGCCTCGGTGTGCTCCCGCGCGCGGGAAAGGCCGAAGCGGAAGGTCGCCTCCGCGGTCTGCAGGGCGTTGGTGGTGCGCACCAGCGGCCGGCCGAAGGTCCAGCCGAACACGCTGCCCAAAATGGCGTACAAAAAAGCCAGGGGCACCATGTAGCCCGGCACGTGCACGTTGGTGCCCGGCACGTCCATGGCGCCGGAGATGGACCACAAAATGTTGATGAAAAGCCCCAGGGTCAGCAGGCTGAAGGTCAGGGAATGGGCCAGGCCGATGGCGCTTTCCGTGGCGATGCGGATGTCCTCGGCAATGCGCTGGTCGGGGTTGTCGTGCTCGCCCGCGGTGAAGAGCAGCCGGTAGTGGTGGGCGTCGCCCATCCATATCTCGACCAGCCGCTCGGTGAGCCAGGCGCGCCAGTCGATTTGCAGCCAGCGTTTGACCATGAGGTGCGCGGCCGTCACGCCCAGGGACGACGCCAGGATGACGCCGAACACCGCCACCTGGACCAGCACGCGGCGCACGGAATGCTGCTCCAGCGCGTCGTACAGCGCGCGGTTCCAGTAGTTGCCCCAAACGCTTAAGGCCACCTGCCCCATGGTGAGCAGCAAAAGCAGCAGCGTCGCGCCACGCACCTTCATGCGGTGCTCGCAGTTCCAGTAGGGGCCGGCAAGGCGCAGCACCAGCCGGATGAAACGCGTTTGGGTGCCGATGACGCTTGGTGCAACGGGCGCGGGTGCGGACGGCGCGGGTGTTTGAACTGGAGTCGGATCAGTCATTGTTCTTCAATTTCACGCTGCGGATGATGTTACAGGCCCCGGTACGCTCGGCCCCGGCAAGGGCGCACGAACGGTTGACGCCCTGATATACCGGCAAGTCGCCTTGGACCACAAGCAAAAGCTGGGAGGAGTTCCTCCCCAAGCCGCCAGTATTCCACGCATCGCCTTGGTCCGCAATCACCCCCTTGGAGCAAAGGACGCGGGTGGCGGCCACGGCCCCGGCGGACGTTGAACCATGCGCGAGATTCTCTCAACAATGTCAAGAAGCATGCGTTTCCGTGCGGTTAGCCGCCGCACTGGCTCGGAGCCAGCGCCGCCGATATGCCCAAGCGGAAGTGTCGGATTTGGCATGTCGGAGTCGGCAAGTCGGATTCGGTAAATCGCAGCAGCAAGTCGGAGCAGCGTGCCGAAGTCGGCATTTCCAACAGGCATGTCGGAACCGCAAGCCGGAGGCTGCACGGCGCTGAGATGTCTGAATCGCAAGCCGGGGGCGGCGTGCCGGAACCTGCATTTCCAACCAGACATCTCCAAGTCGGTGCACCCGGACCGGCGCAGCAGAAATCTCCGTGCTTCTGGCCGCCTGCATGCCGCAGAGCCCCCCAGCCACGGTGCAGGCACCTGTCCCGGCTCCGTCCGCTGGACGCCGCAGTTGGATGCCGCAGTTGGATGCCGCAGTTGGACGCGCCGCTGGATGCCGCCGCTGGACACGCCGCTGGATGACGCAGTTGGATGCCGCTGGTCCGTGGGGTCTAGCCCGGCGCGCCCGCCCCGCGCATGCTGAGGGCGATGCGCCCGCGCTGCAAGTCGACCTCGGTCACGCGCACCAGCACCTCCTGGCCCACATGCACCACCTGCGCCGGGTCCGCCACAAAGCGGTCCGCCAGCTGGCTCACATGCACCATGCCGTCGCGGTGCACGCCGATGTCCACAAAAGCCCCGAACTTGGTCACGTTGGTGACGATGCCCGGCAGCTCCATGCCCTGCTCCAGGTCCTCGATGCGGTTGATGCCCTCGGCAAAGGCGAAGGCGCTGAAGGCCGCGCGCGGGTCGCGGCCGGGCTTCTCCAACTCGGCCATGATGTCGGTGAGCGTGGGCAGGCCGATGTCCTCGGCCACGTAGTCCGCCAGGCGCACGCGGGAGCGCGCCTCCGCGCTGGCCAGCAGCTCCGGCACCGCGCATTTGGCGTCTTTGGCCATGCGCTTGACCAGGGTGTAGCGCTCCGGATGCACAGCGCTCAAGTCCAGGGGCTCCGCCCCGCGCACGCGCAAGAAGCCCGCCGCCTGCTCATAGGCCTTGGGTCCCAGGCGCTTGACCTTGCGCAGGGCGTCGCGCGTGGCGAAGGGGCCGTTCTCGTCGCGGTGGGCCACCACGTTTTTGGCCAGGGCCGGGCCAAGGCCGGAGACAAAGGCCAGCAGCTCCTGGCTGGCCGTGTTCACATCCACGCCCACGGCGTTGACGCAGCTCATGACCACGTCGTCCAGGGCCTTGCGCAGGCCCGTCTGGTCCACATCGTGCTGGTACTGGCCCACGCCGATGCTTTTGGGGTCGAGCTTCACCAGCTCGGCCAGGGGGTCCATGAGCCTGCGGCCGATGCTGACCGCCCCGCGCACGGTGAGGTCCAGGTCGGGGAACTCCCGCCGGGCCGTCTCGGACGCGGAATAAATAGAGGCCCCGGCCTCGTTCACCAGCGCCACGGGAATGCCGAGGTCCAACTCGCGCACAAAGGCCTCGGTCTCGCGCCCGGCAGTGCCGTTGCCGATGCCGATGGCCTCGACCTTGTGCCTGGAGCAGAGGTCTTTGAGCGTGGTCGCGGCGGCCTGGCGCTGAGCGGGCGAGGTGGTGGGATAGATGGTCGCGTGGTGCAGCAGCGCGCCTTGGGCGTCCAGCACGGCCAGCTTGGCCCCGGTGCGGAAGCCGGGATCGAGGGCCAGCACGCGCTTTTGCCCCAGGGGCGGCGCCAGCAGCAGCCCGCGCAGGTTCGAGGCGAACACGCGGATGGCCTCGGCGTCGGCCCTGGCCTTCACCTCGGCCCGCAGCTCATTCTCCAGCGATGGCGCGAGCAGACGCTTGCAGCCGTCGGCCAAGGCTGCCTCCACCTCCAGCGAATCCGGGCCGCGGCCGCGCACATAGGCCCGGCGGGCCAGCTCAAAGACTTCCTCCTCGGCCGGGCGCAGGGAAAGCGACAAAAAACCCTCGGCCTCGCCCCGGAACATGGCCAGGGCGCGGTGCCCGGGGATGGCGCGCAGGGGCTCGTCCCAGGCGAACCAGTCGCGGTACGTGGCCCCGGCCTGCTCCTTGCCCTTGACCACCTTGGACTGGAAACGGCCCCGGCGGGAGAACAAATCGCGCACGTTTGCGCGCAGGCGGGGCTCCTCGGCCATGGCCTCGGCCAAAATATCGCGCGCGCCGGCAAGGGCGGCGTCCACGTCGGGCACGCCTTTGGCCTCGTCCACAAAGGGCCGGGCCAGGGTTTTGGGGTCGCGCCCATGCTGGAGCATGAGCGCCTTGGCCAGGGGCTCCAGGCCCTTCTCGCGGGCCATCATGGCGCGGGTGCGGCGCTTGGGGCGGTACGGCAGGTACACGTCCTCCAGCCGGGCCTTGTCCGGGGCCTTTTCCACTGCGGCCTTGAGCTCCGCAGTGAGCAGCCCGCGCTCGTCGAGGGACGCCAGGATGGCCTCGCGCCGCTTGTCCAGCTCGGCCAGATCGGCCAGGCGGTCGCGGATGGCGGCCACGGCCACCTCGTCCAGGGAGCCGGTGGCCTCCTTGCGGTAACGGGCGATGAAGGGGACGGTGGCGCCCTCCTCCACCAGCTTGGCCACGGCGGCCACCTGGGCGGCGGAAAGGGACAATTCCCCGGCGATGCGGGGGGAGTAAGCTTCGTTCACTGGGGCGCTTCCTTGCTGTGGTGGATGCCGCGCTGGCGGACCATTGGAATTTTTACGGCCGGCGCGGCCTTGTCTTGGCGTGTGCTCACGTCACCGGAGGAACTACACGAGAATGCCGCGCCCCGAAAGTGCGCCGCGCAAAAGAATGGCGCATGGGCAATCCCGGCGGCGGCCGGGGCAGGCGGCGCGGCATGTGCCGCTCACCGCACGCGCAGGGCCGCCTCCCGGTCGAGCAGGGTGACGGCCTTGACCCCGCCGCAGCTGGACTTGGCGATGAGGTTCACCAGCACGCGCAAGCGGTACTCTCCGGGCTCGTACGCGGCCACGCCGCTCACCGGATGCCTTTGAGAATGGCGGACTTGCGGCCGGGCTGGCCGGAAAGCACGTCGATGAGGCAGGTGACGAAGAAGCCCTCTGGTCAGCCCGCCGCACCAGCCCGACGCACCAGCCCGACGCACCAGCTCGACGCACCAGCCCGACGCACCAGCTCGACGCACCAGCTCGCCGATCAGCCCTCAGGCCAGTGCTTTTGCCTTGTGCTTTTTGATGTCCCATCGCCAGCGCCGAGGCCAGTCCAAACCCTCCCCCCACGCCGCACGCGCCCGTGCGCCGTCTGCGCTTCTTCTCTTTTTGTGTTGAATAATCCCGCCACGGGGGGTAGGGACATACTATGAATCCATATCGTTGTTTCTGCCGCGGCAGCCAGGCCAGCCCTCCGCGATAGAAGGAGCCCCATGAGCGGACGGAAGCCGCCAGAACCCGCACCAGGCGGGCCCCAGGACGCGGACGCGGCCAGACCGCGCGCGCCCCTGCCCTTCCCCGTGGTGGCGCTGGGCGCATCGGCCGGCGGCATAGAGGCCCTGCGCATCCTGCTGCACAATCTGAAAGAAACCCCTCAAGCCGCGCTGGTGGTCATCACCCACCTCCCAGCGGACAAGAAAAGCCACATGCCCGAGGTGCTGGCGAGCTTCACCGCCATTCCCGTCGTGGTGGTGCGCGAAGTCACGCCCCTCCGGCCCGGCCATATCTACACCGTGCCCTCCGGCTGGGACCTGGGCATCGAGAGCGGCGTGCTGCGGCTGCTCCCGCCCGGACACGACCTGGGCTACCGCATCATCGACCGTTTTCTGGACGCGCTGGCCAAAGACCAGGGCGCGAACGCCGTGTGCGTCATTCTCTCCGGCTCCGGCACGGACGGCACCCGGGGCGCGGTGCACCTGGCCAAGGCCGGCGGCCTGGTGCTGGTGCAGAACCCCGCAACGGCCATCCATTCCGGCATGCCGGCCAGCGTTCTGGAATCTGGCGTGGCCGACGCCGTGCTCAGCCTTGAGGAACTGGGCGAGCGCCTGCCCCGGCTGCTCATCCATGTGAACCCGCGCGGCGCGGACAGGACGGCCCAGATACAGAAGGTGCTGGCCCTGCTGCGCCAGCAGACCGGACAGGACTTTTCCGGCTACCGGCAAAGCACCATCGTCCGGCGCATCAACAAGCGCAGGCTCTTGACGGGCCACAGCAAGCTGGACGCCTACCTGGAGGAGCTGGAGAACAACCCGGAGGAACGCCTCCAACTCTTCAAAAGCCTGCTCATCGGGGTCACCTCGTTCTTCCGCGACCCGGAGGCCTTCGACCTGCTGCGCGACAAGGTCCTGCCGGGCATCTTCGCCGAACGTTGCGGCGACGAAGCGGTGCGGGTCTGGATAGCCGGATGCTCCACGGGCGAGGAAGCCTATTCCGTGGCCATGCTCATCGACGACTACATGGAAAGCACCGGCCAAGCCTGCGCCGTTAAAATCTTCGCCACGGACATCGACCAGACCGCAGTGGACGCCGCACGCCGGGGCGCATACTCCCAGCGCGCCATGCAGCACGTTCCGGCGCAGAGCCTGGAGCGCCACTTCCATTGCAACAGCCGCGAGTGCACCGTGCGCCAGCGCCTGCGCGAGCGCATCGTCTTCGTGCACCACAACCTGCTGCAAGACCCGCCCTTTCTGCACATGGACCTGGTTCTGTGCCGCAACCTGCTCATCTACCTGACGTCCCAGCTACAGGAGAAAGCGTTGACGCTGCTCACCGGGGCGCTCAACCCCGGCGGATTCCTGTTCCTGGGCTCGGCGGAAAACGCGGACACGACCTTGCTGCAGTTGGAGCCCCTGGACAAGAAATGGCGGCTGTTCCGCAACCGGGCCACCATGGAGCGCCCAAGCCTGCACAAGGTGCTGGGCCTTTTCCGCCCGCCCGCCATGCCGGAACAGCAGGAGCCCGCAGGAGGCGCCCGGTCCAAAAGCTCCGCAACCATCGCGGCCGAGGCGCTTTTGCGCCATTACGATCCCCCGGCCGTGCTGGTGAGCCCGGAATTCAACGTGCTGCACATAAGCGGCGACACAGCGCCCTATCTTTCCCTCACCCCGGGCGCGCCCAGCCTGCATGTGCTCAAGCTTGTGCGCAAGGACCTGCGCCTGCCCCTGCGCGGCGCGCTGCAAAACGCCGCCTCCTCCTGCCAGCAAAGCCGCGCGCCGGGCCTGCGCCTCTCGGGCGAGCCCGCCCGCAAGGTGGACCTGTGCGTGGACCCGGTTCTGGACGAGGCGGGCATGCTCACGTCGCTGCTGGTGGTGTTTGAGCCAAGCGCCAGCCACGAGACCCAGGCCAACTGGCGCGACATGGAGCGCCTCACGGAGTCCGGCCTGGTGCAGCGCTACGAGGACGAGCTGCAGCTGACCCAGGAGCAGCTGCAAAAGGCCGTGGAGGAATACGAGAAGCTCAACGAGGAGCTGCGCGCCTCCAACGAAGAGCTCATCAGCATGAACGAGGAGCTGCAGTCCTCCAACGAGGAGATGGACGCCTCACGCGAGGAGCTGCAATCGCTGAACGAAGAGCTTTCCGTCAAAGTGGAGGAGCTGGCGCAGGCCCACGGCTTTGTGGAGAACCTGCTGCGCAGCACCAACGTGCCCACGGTGTTTTTGGACAACGAGCTGCGCGTGGTGCGCGCCACCCCCACGGCCACGGAGATCTTCCACCTTGCGGTGACGGACCAGGGCAGGAGCATTGCGGATGTGAAGCCGCGCGTGCTGGACGAACACCTGGTGGCCGACGCCAAGCGGGTTTTGGAAGAGTGCCGCGAGATGGAGCGCGAGGTGCACGACAGCGAAGGCCGCAGCTTCATCAAGCGTGCCTTCCCCTACCACAGCCCCCGCGCCGATGTGGAAGGGCTGGTCATGACCTACACGGACGTGACCAAGCTCAAGGCCGCGGAAGAAGTGCTGCGCCTGAACAACGAAGAGCTGGAAGGGCTTGTGGCCGCCCGCACCCGCGAGCTGGATCTGGCCCGCAAGGAGTCCGAGCGGCGCGCCTCCGAGCTTGAGGCCATCATGGAGCAGGTGCCGGCCGCGGTTTGGATAACCCGCGACACCGAGGCGCGCACCATCATCGGCAACCAGGCCAGCTACCGGCTGCTGCGCATGCCGCCGGGGGCCAACGTCAGCAAATCGCAAGACCGGCTGCCCTACACGTTCTGGAGCCACGGCAAGGAGCTGACCTACGATGAGCTGCCCATGCGCGTGGCCGCGCGCGGCGAGCTTGTGGCCGGCCTTGAACTCGACCTGAACTTCGCCGACGGCAATCCCCGCACCATTCTGGGCAATGCCGCGCCCCTGCGCAATTTTCTGGGCGATGTCTCCGGCGCGGTGGGCGCCTTCCTCGACATCACCGACCTGAAGCACGCCCAGACAGAAGCCCAGCGCTGGCAGCACGTGTTCGAGCGGGCCGAGTTCGGCATCGCCATCTCGGACGTGGGCACCAACACCCTGACCTCCGTGAACCCCTCCTTCGCCAAGGAGCGCGGCTACACACAAGAGGAGCTGGTGGGCTTGCCCGTGGCCGAGCTGTTCCCGCCGGAGGAGCGCACAGCGCTGTTCGAGCGGCTCAATGCCCTGGAGGCCGTGGGCCACGGCGTGTTCGAGTCCGCGCACCAGCGGCGCGACGGCAGCACCTTCCCCGTGCTGCTCGAACTCACCATCCTCAAGGACGATCAGGGCCAATCGGTTTCGCGCGTGGCCTACGCCCTGGACATCACCGAGCGCAAGCGGGCGGAAAAGACCCTGCGCGACCAGGAGCGGGACCTGCGCGAGGCACAGCGCATCGCGCACATCGGCTCGTGGCACTGGGACGCCCAAACGGACGCCACCACCGGAACCGAAGAACTGCTGCGCATTTTCGGCCTGGACCCCACGGGATCCATGCCCGACTTTGCGGACCAGAAGGGCAGCCTCTACCCCGAGGACAGCTGGGAGCGCCTCAACGCCGCCGTGCAGGAATCGGTGCGCACGGGCGTGGGCTACGAGCTGGAGGTCGTGGCCCTGCACCAGGGCCGGCCCATCTGGATCAACAGCCGCTGCGAGGTGCTCTGCGACGGCGCGGGCAAGGTGACGGGCCTGCACGGCACCGTGCAGGACATCACCGAGCGCAAGCGCCTTGAAACCGAGCGCGCCGCATACCTCGGCGAGGTTGAGCGCCAAAAGGCGTTTCTGGAAAACCTCATCCGGCACGCGCCCATTCTCATCGGCGTGGTGGAAGGCCCGGAGCACCGCTTCGTCCTGGCCAACCCGGTGTACGAAACCGTCCCGGCGGACAAGTCGCGTCCTGTGGTGGGCAGCACCATCGCCGAGCTCTTCCCCGAGGTCGCCACGCAGGTGACGGCCCTATTCGACCACGTGTACGAAACGGGCGAGCCCACAAACGTGCGCGACTTCCCCGTGCCCATCGGCGACAGGCAGACCTGGTGGGACGCGGACTACATTCCCTTGCGGGGCGCTGCGGGCGCGGTGGCGCAAATTCTCGTCCTGGCCTTCGAGGTGACGGAGCGGCACCTGGCGAGCGAGGTGCTGCGCACCAGCGAACAGCGCTTCCGCACGCTCTTCGAGTCCATGATCGAAGGCCTGTGCGTGCTGGAGCTCTATCGCAACGCCAAGGGCAAGGCCGTCGACTACACCGTGCGCGACGTGAACCCCGCGTACGAGCGCATCATGGGCGTCCGGCGCGAGGACGTCCTCGACCGCCGGGTCACACAAATTTTCGGCCTCAAGCAGCCGCCGGACCTGGAGACCTACACCAAGCTCGTGGACACGGGCGAACCGGTCTCCTTCGAGAGCTACGTGCCGGAGCTGAAGAAGCACTTCCGCGTCTCGGCCTTCCCGGCCCAAAAGGGCACTTTCGCGGTCATCTTCCAGGACGTGACCCAGCAGAAGCAGGCCGACGAGGCGCTTCGGGAAACCTCCCGCCGCCTGGGTCTGGCCTTGGAAGCCGCCAACGCCGGCACCTGGGAATGGGATGTCGAGACCAACGAAAACATCTGGTCCGAGGAGCTGTACCGCCTGTACAACGTCGACCCCACGCAGCAACCGGCCTGTTACGACACCTGGCGCGAGTCCGTGTTCCAAGGGGACCGCGAGGCCGCCGTGCAGGCGGTGCAGGACGCGGTGCGGGACGCGGGGCCGCTGGGCATGGAGTACCGCGTTCTGGCGGCGGACGGCACCCTGCACTGGCTGCTCACCCGGGGGCAGCCGCAGCTTGTGGTCAAGGGCCGCGTCAAGCGCTACCACGGCATCGTCATCGACATCACGGACCGCAAAAAGGCCGAGGACAGCGTCCGCACCAGCGAGCAGCGCTTCCGCGACCTGTTCAACTTCTCGCCGGTGCCGCTTTCTTTTGTCGACCGCGAGGGCCGCATCCTCGACCTGAACGCGCGCTTCACCTCCACCTTCGGCTATGACCTGCGCGACGTGCCGACCCTGGACGAGTGGTGGCGCGCCGCCTATCCCGACCCGGAGTACCGCGGCTGGGTGCTTAAGACCTGGAACGGCGCCCTCGACGACGCCGCCCGGAACCACACCGACATCGCCCCGGGCGAATACCGCGTCACCTGCAAGAACGGCGAGGTGCGCAACGTCATCGTCTCCGGCATTCCCGTGGCCGACGGCTTCATGGCCACCTTCTTCGACATCAGCGAGCGCCGTGCGGCCGAGGACGCCGTGCGCAAGAGCGAACTCAAATTCCGCACCGTGGCCGACTACACCTATGACTGGGAATACTGGCGCGACGCCGCGGGCAATCTGGTCTGGGTTTCGCCCTCGTGCGCGCGGGTGACGGGCTACAACGCGGAGGACTTCCTCACCAACGCCGAGCATCTCGTCAGAATCATCCACCCCGAGGACAGGATTCTCTACGAGGAGCACCTGCGCGATGCGGACATCGACCGCTCCAAGGGCACCAGCCTCGACTTCCGCATCATCCACAAAAACGGGCATATCGTCTGGATAAGCCACCACTGCGTGGACATCCGCTCGGACGACGGGCAGGCCCTTGGCCGGCGCATAAGCAACCGCGACATAACCGACCGCAAGCTGGCCGAACTGGAGGCGCAAAGCTGGGCCCAATTCCCGCAGGAGAATCCTTCGCTCGTGCTGCGCCTAGGCCCGGACATGCGCATAACCCATGCCAACAAGGCCAGCGAAGCGTTCCTCAAATTCTTCCACAGCGACGCAGGAGACCTGTTTCCGAAGCAATTGCGCCAGCATATATCCGAGGCGGTCGGCCTTCGCCGACGGATGACCTTTGAAGTGGTGTTGCACAACACCATTCTAGACATGGCCGCTGTGCCCATCGCGAACAAGGACTACGTCAACATCTACGGCATGGACGTGACCGAGCGCAAAAAGGCCCAGCTGGCCATGCTGGCCGCCAAGGAGGCGGCCGAGGCCGCCAACCGCGCCAAGAGCGAGTTTCTGGCCAACATGAGCCACGAGATACGCACCCCGCTCAACGGCGTGCTGGGCATGCTGCAGCTCCTGCGCGACGGCGCCTCGCCCTCCGAGCAGGTGCTTTACTCCCGCATGGCGTTCGACGCCGCGCGCAGGCTGCTTTCGCTATTGAACGACATTCTGGACTTCTCGCGCATGGAGGCGGGACGCATCACCCTCACCAACGAGCCCTTCCATCTCAAGGATATTTTCGACTCCGTGACCAACGTGTTCAAGCTGGCCAGCATGTCCAAGCGGCTGGAGCTCTCCTGCGAGGCCGAGACGGGCATGCCCGGCCGGTTCGTCGGTGACGAGGCGCGCATCCGCCAGATCCTCTTCAACCTCGTGGGCAACGCCATAAAATTCACCCCGGCCGGCTTTGTGCGCGTGCACGCCTGGACCCGGCCCCACGCCCAGGATTCCGGCCGCGCGCATCTGTACATCTGCGTCAGCGACACGGGCATCGGCATTCCCGACGACAAGATCGACCATGTGTTCCAGCGCTTCACCCAGACGGACGCCTCCTACACGCGGCAATACGAGGGCGCGGGTCTTGGCCTCGCCATCGTCAAGCGCCTCATGCACGTCATGGGCGGCGACATCGCCGTGGACAGCGCCATAGGCCTGGGCACCGCCGTCTACCTGCACCTGCCCCTGCGGCTCGAACAGCGGCCGCCAGCGCTTTCCGCCTCGGACATGGCCGGTTCCGGCACACCGGCCCGCAAGCTCAGCATCCTCATCGCGGAAGACGAGACCATCAGCCAGCTGGCCCTCAAGACACTCATAATCCGCATGGGACATGAGGCCGTCTGCGTCGGCAACGGCCGCGAGGCCGTGGAGGCCGTGCGCCGCCAGCGCTTCGACTGCGTGCTCATGGACATCCAGATGCCGGAGATGAACGGTGTGGAGGCCACGGAGCAGATACGCAAGCTCGGGCCGGAACACGCAGCGGTGCGCATCATCGCCCTCACCGCCTACGCCCTGACCGGCGACAAGGAGAAGTTCCTGGCCGCCGGGCTCGACGACTACATCAGCAAGCCCGTGCAGGAGGAACAGCTGCGGGAGGCCCTGGAGCGCGTCATGCGGCGCGGCGGAAATGAGGGTGAAGAAAAAGAATAGACACAAGGGCTCCGCCCTTGCCCCACGGGGGGGAAAGGTCCCCCCGAACCGCATTGGACAAATCAGCGGCCTTGCGTGCCGCCGCTAGGCCTCGTCCAGCACCTGCAGCTGCTTGTGGATCTTCTCCGCGCTGTGCAGCAGCTTGGCGCGCTCCTCGTCGGTCAGCTCAATCTGCAGCACTTCCTCCACGCCGTTGGCCCCAAGCTTCACGGGCACGCCCACAAAGGCGTCCTTGATGCCGTACTCGCCGGTGAGGTAGGTGGCGCAGGGCAAAATCTTGCGCTTGTTCATGATCACGGCGGCCACCATCTGCGTCACGGCCGAGGCCGGGGCGTAGAACGCGCTGGTCTGCATGAGGCGGATGATCTCGGCCCCGCCGTCGCGCGTGCGCTGGATGAGCGTCTCCAGCTTGTCGGGCGGCAGCAGCTCGGTGACGGGAATGCCGGCCACTGTGGAGTAGCGCGGAATGGGCACCATGTCCTCGCCGTGCTCGCCCAGGACCATGGCCTGCACGTTCTCCACGCTGACGCCGAGCTCTTTGGCGATGAAGTATTGGAAGCGGCAGGAGTCGAGGATGCCCGCCATGCCGGAGACGCGCGTGCGCGGCAGCTGGCCCGCGCGCATGGCCACGTGGCACATGACGTTCAGCGGATTGCTGACGATGATATAGAAGGCGTAGGGGCTGTATTTGGCTGCGTTGGCCACGCACTCGCCCACGATCTTGGCGTTGATCTTGAGCAGGTCGTCGCGGGTCATGCCTTCTTTGCGCGTGGCCCCGGCGGTTATGACCACAACATCGGAGTTGCGGGTCTCCTCCAGGTTGTCGCCGGAAATGCAGGCGGGCTCCAGCAGGTCGATGGGGCTGGCCTCAAGGATGTCCAGGGCGATTCCCTCGGCCTTGCCAGGGGCCTTGTCCACCAGCACCACGCTTTTGCACAGCTTGCGTTCAATGAGCCTGCGCGTGACCGCCCCGCCGACGTTGCCCGCGCCAAACACCGTAATTTTGCCGTTCATTTCTGCGCCCTCCGTTTTCAATCAGGGACCTGGTTCCGCAATATTCATTGCGCAGTCGGGGCGGGTTGTCAAACATCCGTCCCGGCCAAGGCGCCCGGCCAGGAACTTCATCCGCATGCGGGGCAAACATTTCCGGCGATCGTGTTGACTCCCTTTGCGCTGGGGAGGTATAGGAAAATTTCTGGGACCCTCACTTTTTAGGCAACTTGCGCCGCATACGCCGGGATTCGCCCTTTCGGACTAGGGCTCACCCTTCTGGATCTGGTGCCGCTCATGAGCAGAACAACCATACTCGTCACGGCCGCCGCTGGCGTACTGCTCGCCGTTGCGCTCGGCCTGCACGTCATGCGCGGCGCTCCCAGCCCGCAAGACGATCCTTTCGGAGGGGCCCTGCGCGGCGGCGTGTTGCGCATCGGCTACGCGGTGGAGGCGCCCCACGCCTTTCTCAAACCCGCCGGGCAGGTCACGGGGCAGTCGCCGGAGACGGCCCGGCTCGTGGCGGACCGCCTGGGCATCGCGCGCATTGAGTGGCGCGTGGCCGAGTTCGGCGCGCTTCTAGACGAGCTGGAGCAAGGGCGCATCGACGTCATCGCCGCAGGCATGTTCATCACGCCGGAACGCGCCCAGCGCGTCAGCTTCTCCGAACCCATCTTCCACGTTTCCCAAGGGCTTTTGGTGACCGCGGGCAACCCGCACAAGCTGGGCTCCTACCAGGACGCCCTGCGCAAGCCGGGCGTGCGCGTGGCCGTGCTCTCCGGCTCGGTGGAGGAAATGCTTCTGCGGCGCATAGGTCTGCCGGACACGCAGCTTGTGCCGGTGCCGGACGCGCAGACCGGACGCATCGCCGTGGAGGCGGGCATGGCCGACGCCCTGGCCCTTTCCTCTCCCACCATCGAATGGATGATCCGGCACGCCCAGCTGGGCCGCACGGAAAAGGCCCGGCCCTTTGAACAGCCCGACCCGAAGCTTATACGCCGCACGGGCTACGGGGCTTTCGCCTTCCGCAAGAAGGACGCGAAGCTCCTCGGCGCGTGGAACGCCGCGCAAAGGCAGGTGCTCGCCAGCGCCGCCTACACGGAGCTGATGCAGGAGTTCGGCTTCACGCCGGAGGACTATCCCGGCGCGATCAGCGCCAAGGAGATACTCGCGCCATGACGCCCGCGGAACAGACACACTTCCGCCCCGCGGAACGCAAACCCCGCCAAGGCCATTGGGAGATATGGGGCATCATCGGCCTGTCTCTCCTGGCCTGCGGGCTTGTGGCCTGGGTGCATCTGGCGCACCAGGCGCGGCTCACCGAGGCCACCCAGCGGCAGGACGCCTTGCGCCAGGCCCGGGTGGAGCTCGCCAGGGGCCTGCTCGCCCTGAGCCTGGCCGGAGGAGCCGACTCCCCCTACCAGCGCGACCAGGGCATGGCCCTCATCGACCAGTCGCTGCGGTCGTTCCAGGAATCCCTCGCCGCGCGGAGCGCCACGGACGAAGCCTCCGCAGCGCATTTTCGGCAAAGCGCCCGCGCCTTCCAGAACGCCTTGGCCGACCTGGGCGATTTGCACGACACCCGCGCGGACAAGGCTGCGGCCCTGCGCATCGCCTTCCACGACTTGGAGCAACAGGCCGAGCGCCTGGACGCGGACACGCGCCAGGACATGATGCGCCTGCACGAGGACCTGACACGGGAATACGGTTTGGCGCTGCTGTTTGCGGCCATGCTGCTTTGCGGCGGCGGCATCGTGCTGCTGTTCGCCACGCGTGCGCGTGAGAGCGCCGAGGCACTGCGCCGGGCCCAGGCCAAGCGCCACGAGACCACCCTGCGCAGCATCGGCGACGGCGTCATCGTCACCGACGAACAGGGGCGCGTGGAGCTGCTGAACCCCGTGGCCGAGCAACTGACCGGCTGGACCGACGCCGAGGCGCGCGGCGCGCCGGTGAGCCAAGTATTCGGCATCATCAACGAGCGCACACGGGAGAACGTGCCCAACCCCGTGGCCCAGGTGCTGCGCGAGGGCGCACAGGTGGAGCTGGCCAACGGCACGCTGCTGCTCGCCAAAAGCGGAGAGCAGCGGCCCATCACCGACAGCGCCGCGCCCATCAAGGACGAGGACGGAGCCCTCATCGGCGCGGTGCTGGTGTTCCGCGACCAATCCCATGAGCACACCTTCAGGCAGGCCCTTCGGGAAAGCGAGCACCACTACCGCACCCTGGCCGACAACGGCCAGGCCCTCATCTGGACCGCCGGGCTCGACAAGCTCTGCAACTACTTCAACGAGCCCTGGCTCACCTTCACCGGCAGACCGCTGGAAAAAGAACTGGGCAACGGCTGGGCCGAGGGCGTGCACCCGGACGACTTCGACCGCTGCCTGGAGATCTACGTCACCGCCTTTGACCGGCGCGAGCGCTTCAGCATGGAATACCGCCTGCGCCACGCCAGCGGCGAATACCGCTGGATTGTGGACCAGGGCACCCCGCGCTACGACAGCGACGGCGTCTTCACGGGCTACATCGGCCACTGTTTGGACATCCACGAAAGCAAGCGCGCCGAGGACCGCCTGCGCAAGCTCTCGCGCGCGGTGGAGCAAAGCCCCACGGCCATCATCATCACCGACCTCGACGGCCGCATCGAGTACATGAACCCGGCCTACGAGCACATCACCGGATTCACCGCCGCGGAGGCCTTGGGCGCCCGCGCCCATTTCCTGGAGCTGCAAGACCTTGCGCCGGAGCTCGCCGGAGACTTTTGGCATGGCATCATCTCCGGCACGGACTGGCACGGCGAATTCCGCAACAGGCGCAAGAACGGCGAGCCGTACTGGGCCGCCGCCAGCCTTTCCCCCCTGCGCGACGCAAACGGCAAGATCACCCACGTCATCGCGGTGATGGAGGACATCTCCGAACGCAAGGCCGTGGCCCAGGCCCTGGAGGAGAGCGAGGCGCGCTTCCGGCGCATAGTGGAGACCGCCAACGAAGGCATATGGACCCTGGGTCCGGACGACAACACCAGCTACATGAACCCCACCATGGCGGCCCTGCTTGGCTGCGAGGTGGAGGAGGCCATCGGCCGGCCCATGACCGACTTCATGTTCCCCGAGGACCACAAGGACTATAGAAACCGCATGCACGCGCGCCACAGCGGCCAGGCCGAGCGCTACGAGCGGCGCCTGCGCGCCAAAAACGGCGCCGAGATCTGGGCCCTGGTGAGCGCAAGCGCCATCATCGGACCGGACGGCGTGTTCGGCGGCAGCTTCGGCATGTGCGCGGACATCACCGAAAGCAAGCGCGTGCAGCGCATTTTGGAAACGCGCCTGGAGCTGGCCCGCGCCGCCCAGGAGGAAGGGCTGGACGCCGCCCTCACCACCGCCCTGGATCAGGCCGAGGCCATCACCGGCAGCGCGGTCGGCTTCTTTTACCTTTCGGACGAGGACGGCAAGCCCCTGCCCCTGCACTGGTCCACCCGCACCAAGGACCAGTGCCAAGCCGAAGGCGAGGGCATGCGCGGCTGGGCCAAGGGCATGCGCTCCAGCAAGCCCGTTATGCGCAACACGCCGGAGAGCCTGCCCAGCGGCTTGCCGCCGGGCCACGTGCCCCTGACGCGCGAGCTGCTGGTGCCCGTGCGCGAAAAGGGCCGTTTGGTGGCCTGCATGGCCGTGGGCAACAAGCCCCTGGACTACGACGAGCGCGATGCGGACACCCTGGCCACCCTGGCGGGCATGGCCTGGGAGGTGGCGAACCGCGAACGCGCCCAGACGGCCCTGGTGCGCAGCAAGGAGCTGGCCGAGACCGCGGCCAAGGCCAAGAGCGAGTTTCTGGCCAACATGAGCCACGAGATCCGCACGCCGCTCAATGGCGTGCTGGGCATGCTGCAGCTGCTCAAGGGCGGCGCCACGCCAGAGGAGCAGACGCGCTTTGTGGCCATGGCCCTAGACGCCGGCCGCAGGCTGCTCGACCTGCTGAACGACATTCTGGACTTCTCCCGTCTGGAGGCGGGCGGCACGGTGCTCGCGCGGGAGCCCTTCCAGCTGCGGGAGGTCTGCGCGGGCGTGATCAACGTGCTTGGGTTCGTCAGCCGCAGCAAGGGGCTCTCGCTGCGCAGCGAGATAGACGACTCCGTGCCCAAGGCCTTTTTGGGCGACGAGGCCCGTTTGCGCCAAATCCTGTTCAACCTCGTGGGCAACTCCATCAAGTTCACTCCGGCGGGCTTCATCCGCATTGGGGCCTGGGCCAAGCCATGCGCCACCAATCCGCAGGTCTCGCACCTGCACCTGTGGGTGAGCGACACCGGCGTGGGCATCGAGGACGAAAAGATCGGCTACCTGTTCGAGCGCTTCACCCAGTGCGACGCCTCCTATGCGCGGCGCTACGAGGGCGCGGGACTGGGGCTGGCCATCGTCAAGCGCATCGTCTCGCTCATGGGCGGCAGCCTCTGCGTGGAAAGCGACCTGGGCGCGGGCACCACCATCCATGTGGCCCTGCCCATGACCATCGCCCCGGTTCAAAACACGTTCAACCAGGCCGCGCTTGGGCCGGCGCAAGAGTCGCCCCGGTTCGCCGTGCCCCATGCGCCAGCTCCCGGCCTGCGCATTCTGGTGGCGGAGGACGACGAGATAAGCCTGCTCTCCACCCAGGTGATGTTGCGGCGCATGGGCCACGTGTGCGTGGCCGCGGCCAACGGGCGCGAGGCCATAGAGGCCCTGGAGCGCGAGGACTTCGACTGCGTGCTCATGGACGTGCAGATGCCGGACATGGACGGCGTGGAGGCGGTGCAGCTCATCCGCTCCATGCCGGAGCTGGGCGAGCGCGCCAAGGTGCCCGTCATCGCCCTCACCGCCCACGCCATGGCGGGCGACCGCGAACGCTTCCTCGCCGCGGGCATGGACGACCATGTGGCCAAGCCCGTGCAGCAGGACGAACTGGAGGCCGCCCTGGGGCGCATCAAGCGCAAACTGATGCAGTAAGGCCCGCGCGCAGGGTGGTCATTTCCCTTGAGCCCGCAGCCATTACGGCATAGACAACAGGTATTGCTTCACAACTTTTGCACCGCTGCGAGGAAGAGACATGCACACAAAAATCGTCGCCACCCTTGGGCCAGCCTCCAACAACTACGAAACCATGAAGGCCATGGTGGGGTATGGCGCGCGCATCTTCCGCCTGAACTTCTCCCACTCCGACGCCGCCACCTTTCTGCCCACGGTCCAGCTCATCCGCAAGCTGGAGACCGACCTGGACCAGCCCCTGACCATCATGGGCGACCTGTGCGGCCCCAAGGTGCGCATTGGCGATGTGGACAACTCGCCCCTGCAGATCACCAAAGGCCAGCGCCTGGCCCTGGGCCTGCCCGACGAGCGCGGCGCCATACCCGACATGCCCTTTGTGAGTCTGGACATGCCCGAGCTGCTGCTGGGCCTGGCCGCGGGCATGCCCGTGTCCCTGTCCGACGGCATGCTCCAGTTCACCGTCACCGAGGTGCGCAAAGCCGACAAGCTCTTCGTCATGCAGTCGAAGAACAGCGGCGTGCTGACCTCCAAAAAAGGCATCGCCTTCCCCGGCAAGTTCCACCCCCTGCCCGCGCTGACCGCCAAGGACCGCCGCGACCTGCACGAGGGCATGGACATAGGCCTGGACGCCGTGGCCCTCTCCTTCGTGCAGACCCTGGACGACATCCGCGACATCCGCGCGGAGATAGAAAAGCACGGGCGCTTCATTCCCGTGGTGGCCAAGATTGAGCGGCAGAACGCCGTGGACAATCTGGAGTCCATCTTGAGCCTCACCGACGCGGTGATGGTGGCGCGCGGCGACCTTGGCCTGGAGTGCCCGCTCTCCGCCGTGCCCGTGATCCAGAAGCGCATCATCCGCGCCTGCCGCCATGCGCAGAAGTCCGTCATCGTGGCCACGCAGATGCTGCTCTCCATGGTCAACAACCCGCTGCCCACCCGGGCCGAGGCCGCGGACGTGGCCAACGCCATGCTCGACGGCGCGGACTGCGTCATGCTCTCCGAGGAGACGGCCATGGGCAACTACCCGGTCGAGGCCGTGAAGTTCATGAGCGAGATCGCCGAGAACGCCGAGCCGTATTACATCGAGCGCATGAAGGGCCCCTTCGCCCCCAAGATCGAGAAGAACCCGGCCAAGTACCTGGCCTACGCCGCCTGCCTGCTGGCGCAAAACGCGGAGAGCGAAGGCCTGGTGGCGCACACGGAGTCCGGCTCCACGGCGCGCTTTTTGTCCTCGCGCCGGCCGGAGCACATGATCCACGCCCTGACCCCGAACCAGCCCACGGTGAAGCACCTGAACTTCTTCTGGGGCGTGGAGCCGCGTTTGGTGGACACCCGCCTGGAGAACCACGTGCAGCGCGCGGAAAAGTACGTGCACGAATCGCCCAAGTTCACGCCGGGCAAAAGCGCCATCCTCATCGCCGGGCAGCCCACGCCGGGCCAGGTGGAGGCCCACACCAACGAGCTCAAGGTCTATTACAAATAGCGGCCCCCGCCGTCAGTCTGCGAACGCAACGAAAAGGCCCCGCGAGAATGCTCACGGGGCCTTTTGTTTGGCTTGTCATCGTGGTTTCACACGAGGGAGACGTTGCGGCAATCCGCACCGGCGCATGGCGGGCGGCGGCTCTGAGAGCCGGAGCGCAAGCCCTTGCCGGGCTTCCTTGAGCCCAGCGGCAAGACCGGCTGGCGGCTTGGCGCGCAACTCGGCTGTCAACTCGACGGCCAACTCGGCCGCCAACTCGGCTGCCAGTTGCGCCGCCGGTCAGCCAGCCAGCAGTCAGCCAGCAGCCAGCACGCGCCGCGAGGGTCAGGCGGGCGCGGCAACGGGCGGGACACGCCGCCCTCACTGCCCTGATGAGCGCCGCTGTGAGTGCCGCCGTTACTGTCCCAGGCCCGGCTCGATGGGCCGGGTGCTCTGGCCCTCGGCCTGCAGGGTGGCGCGCACCTCGCGCTCCTTGCCGTCGCGCTTCACGGTCAGGCGCACCTGCTCGCCGATCTTGAAATCATCCAGGCGGGAAAGCAGCGCGGCCACGCTGTCCACCCCCTTGCCCTCCACCGCGATGATGGCGTCGCCCGGGACAAAGGAGCCGTCCTGGGCGAAGCGCGCGCCCTCCAGCCCGGCCGCGGCCGCTGCGGAGTTGGGCAGCACGCGCAGCACCAGCACGCCCTTGAGCCCCAGGTGCATGGCGGCCAAGTCGTTGGTGCGCTGGTCCACCTCTATGCCCAGGGCCGGGCGCACGTACTTGCCCTTGCTGATGAGCTGCGGCACCACGCGGTTCACCGTATCCACCGGCACGGCGAAGCCCACGCCCGCCGAGCCCCCGGAGGGGCTGAAAATGGCGGTGTTCACGCCGATGAGCCGCCCGGCGGAATCGAGCAGCGGACCGCCGGAATTGCCGGGATTGATGGCCGCGTCGGTCTGGATGAGATGCTCCACGCCACCGGCATCCTCGCTCTTGAGCGAACGGTCCAGGGCGGAGACGATGCCCGTGGTGAGCGTCCAGTCGAGCCCGAAGGGATTGCCGATGGCGAAGACCTTCTGCCCCACCTTGAGGTCGGCCGAGGTGCCCAGGGGCAGGGGCTGGCGCTTGCCCGCGGAGTCGATGCGCAGCACGGCGAGGTCGTGCAGGGGGCTTGCGCCCACCAGGGTGGCCGTAAACTCCTTGCCGTCGGAGAAGCGCACCCGGGCCTCCGCGGCGCCTGCCACGACATGGAAATTGGTGATGATGTGGCCCTTGTCGTCCCACACGAAGCCGGAGCCCGCGCCGCGCGGAATGGTCATGACGTCGCGGGTCCAGAACTCCATGACGCGCTGGGTGGTGGTGATGAACACCACGGAGTCGCGCGAGCGCTCGAAGAGCTCGATGGTGCCCTTTTCATCGGCCGCAAGCTCGCCGCGCGGGGTCACGGCGCGGGGCGCGGCGTTCTCTCGGCCCAGCATGCGCATCACGTAGGGCGCGGCGTTCCACACCGCGATCACGACGATGGCGGCCAGAGTGATCCACTTGAGCCGCCGCAAAAAGGTGTCGCCGCCAGTTTTCGTTTCCATGCACGCCCCCAAGGCCTGAGTATTTTGCGGAAGACGGGCCGCGCAAAGCGGGCGTCCAACCGCCGCCCGTTTTGTACTGTTTCTGTCAAGATTTTCAAGTGCCCAAAAGGCCCCCCGGATTTCGGGAAACAACCGGTTCCGCCAGTTCGTTCCCTCCCCCCGCCAAGCGCCGGGCTGGACAAGTTCCATCACTTTACCTATCGGCCATACTGATGTATCCTGATGGCATGCGCCGCTTGCCTCTGTCGACCCGCCTGCTTTTGATCAGCCTGCTTTGCGGGGCTCTTGCCTGCGGCGGCCTGCTCTACGGCGCGTACACCGTGGCCCGGCAAGAGGCCCTGGACAACCTCAACGCCCAGCAGTCCATCCTTGCCCGCCAAGCGGCCCAGGGCATTCAGGACTATTTCGCCAACATCAGGAACCTGGCCTGGTCCGTTGCGCAAAATACCCATGTGGTAAAGCTGGACGACGAGGGCGAAAAGTACCTCTTCACCGTCCTGCGCGAAAACAACCGCGAGGTCCTCGGCATCTCCCGCGTCACCGCGGAGGGCGTCATCCAGTTCTCCACGCCGGACAACAGCGTGGCCGGGCGCAGCATCGCCAACCAGGAGCATGTGGCGCGCATCCTCTCGTCGCACAGTCCGGTCGTCAGCGATGTCGTCACCTCCACCCAGGGGTACCGCTCCGTCATCCTGCATGTGCCTGTGTTCAAGGGCGAGGAGTTCCGCGGCACCCTGGGCCTGCTGCTCAACTTCGACGCCATTGCCCGGCGCTACCTGGAGGGCGTGCGCGTGGCCGAAACCGGCTATGCCTTCCTCTACAGCCAGAAGGGCATCCTCATCTACAGCCCGGTGCCGGGCATCGCCTCCAAGCATTACTCGGAAGTGACGAAGAACTTTCCGGAGCTGCGGGCCGTGGTGGAGCGCATGCTGGCGGGAGAATCCGGCACGGCGAGCTTCACCTTCGACCGCGTGCGCGACCAGGCCCCGGAGCTGGTGCGCAAGCATGCCGCGTTCATGCCCGTCAAGCTGGGCGACACGTTCTGGTCCGTGTGCGTCACCACGCCGGAATCCGAAATTCTGGCCACGCTGGAGCGCTTCGGCCTGTACCTGCTGCCCCTGGGCACATTGGTGCTCCTGTTCACGGCCCTGGGCGTGGGCCTTGGCCTGCAACACTTCGTGCAGGAAAAGGAAATAGTGCGCCGCCGCATGACCGAAGCCGCCCTGCGCGAAAGCGAGGAGCGCTACCGCTCGGTCATTGAGAACATCTCCGACGTGTTCTACCGCACCGACGCCCTCGGACACCTGATCATGGTCAGCCCCTCCGGCGTGGCCCTGGCCGGCTACGACTCCGAGGAGGAGATCCTGGGCCGGCCCAGCGCGGCCTTCTGGCGCAACCCGGCCGAGCGCGAACGGCTGCTGGCGGAGCTGCGCAAGCACGGCTCCGTGCGCGATTTCGAAGTGGAGCTGATGACCAAGGACGGCAAGGCCGTCCATGTGGCCACGTCCTCCAGCTTCTACCACGACAAGGACGGGGAGGTGCTTGGCGTGGAGGGCACCTTCCGCGACATCACCCAGCGCAAGCGCGACCAGGCCGCCCTGGAGGAAAGCGCGCGCCGCTTCCACTCGCTCTTCGACAACATGGCCGAGGGCGTGGCCCTGTGCACCCTGGTGCGCGACGA
>Ga0209373_10001260_pt1 | contig 31190 bp, 25 predicted proteins | sample Higcelweek5metaG_FD_187173 | JGI IMG/M metagenome (GOLD analysis project Ga0209373, IMG submission 187173) | Freshwater pond sediment microbial communities from the University of Edinburgh, under environmental carbon perturbations - High... | ecosystem: Environmental > Aquatic > Freshwater >... | reverse complement strand
AGCGTATCGAACGTAAACATCTGTCATTACGTACTTGGTGCAGCAGATTAGTCAGAAAAGGTATTCGTTTTTCAAAATCGCATCAAATGCATCGTATTGTTATTGGTTTGATTATAAATTTTCGATTATTTGGCAGAGATCTACCATTTAATTTAATTTAATTTAGGACATTACCGAGAATACAGTGTTTTAGTATTCAATGAATAATGACACCATTTGCCATCTTTGCGAATTGTAATTAAACCACACTCTAGAAGTATTTTTATATGATGTGATAATGTTGGTTGTGTTATTTCAAATGCCTCAAGAAGTTTACAAGCACATTTTTCACCATCAGATAACATTTTTATAATTTTAAGTCTATTTGAGTCACCTAATGACTTAAAAATAAGTGCTATATCTATTTCATTCATAATCAATACACCTCAAATATCATATAGATTTATATCTATATGATATCACATATATAGATAATTGTCAATATGTTTTTCAAAAAAATAACCCTCATATCTAAGCTGTTCAAAGCCTAAATACGAGGGTTTTAATTATTTAAAATAAGTCTGAGTGACGGGACTTGAACCCACGGCCTCTACCACCCCAAGGTAGCGCGCTACCAATCTGCGCCACACCCAGATATAAATTAAAATCAACTTATAATATTATAATAAAATAATCACTCTGTGTCAATAACTTAATTAAAAAAATTTTTTTACATAAAAAAACCACATGACTATTCACTATATGTAAAGGGCAGAGATGTTTTACCAAAGGTCCAAGGCGACCAAAAAGCCCGGGTCGCCTTCGCCCTACAAAATCGTCTGGATATTAACAAAACAACACCAATAAATGATGTTGTTTGAAGTTATTTTAAATTTCTTTATCTAAAAATTTATTTCTTTTTTTCAATAATTTTTTCATCGCTTTCTCTTCTTTATCTTTAATTTTCACAACTTCATCAAACTCAATGTATGATTTAATTACAGCAGATTTTTCTTCATCCATTAAATCACTTTCTCCATAAAAAGTTTTATCAAATAGATCTATTGTTTTAGTTAAATCAAAATCATATTTTTTTCTTATGATATTATCTATTTCTTGAGTTGTTGTAAAATCATCTATTTTTGTTTTAGATTTTATCCTCTTCAAAATTAAAGGCATTACTTTACTTGTATCTGTTTTATTTAATTTTTTTCTAAAATAAAACTCATTTATTTGGGGATAAAATTTTACATTTATAACTACTATGGTTACAATCAAAATCATGGTGATAAAAAGGATCCACGAAAGAGCGTTAAAATCAAATATAAAGCCACTATTTCCATCTGCTGTTACTTGAGTTGGTTCAAACATCACCCAACCATACCCCGATATAAATAACTCAGGATATGCATGAGAGTCTTTTTCAAAAACAGAATATACATCTAAATTTCCTACTTCATCTGTTTGATTATTTACCATAAACCCTTCCACATATCTAGCTGGAATACCGATGCTTCTCGCTAAAAGAACCATTGAAGTTGCATAATCAAAACAAGCACCACGTTTACTATTAAATAAAAAATAATCTAAATCTGCTCCTGCTGGTTTGCTAAACTCCAAATCATATACAAATCCATTTTGAAGAAAATAATTTTCAATTGCATAAGCTTTTTCTAAATCAGAATTATATTTTCCAGTTATTTTAATAGCAAGCTTACTTACTTTTTCAGTTACTGGACTTCTATAAACATAATCATGATAAAAAAAGGCTTGTTTATAGTCTGAGATATAATGTTCAATTATATCTTTTTTATAATTATCATTCTCATAAATCACTAGTAAATCATTTAAAAAATCATAATAATTATCCTTGTTAAGTTTATCCATTATCTTTCCGACAACTGTTTCGTTAATAATTCGCTGTGAATAGTATTCTGTTCCATAATCATCTTTATTTCTACGCAATTCACCATTATTACCTATTTTAAAAATTGATTGATTAAAAGTAAAAATAAAATTTCTAGGGAACTCTTCTTTTGTTTTAAATACGCCTGGTGGTGTCAAGGCGAAAACAGTATCGATAACACTTTCTTTTATGTATATATCTTTTACGTAGCCATTTAAATTAACTTCTTGCAAATACAACTCATTTAAATCATATTTTTCTGCAAAATCCTTATTGTTTACTATTGCATCTATTACTATCTCACTATAAAATTCACTTGGGTTTAATTTTTTAAAATATTCTTCCCAATTTTCATCCTTTATTAATATTGAAGGTTCATTTTCTTCAACAAACTTTTTCCATTCACTAAAATCAGTTCTATCAACATCATCTAAGTTCCAAACACCTTTATTGTAAAGACTGTAAGTTTTGGATTTCAAATTAAGTGATTCTTTTGAATACACATTAAAAAGAAACCTGTTTTGACTTTGATTACTTCTAATTGTAGAACCACCATCTGAACTTTCCGAAAGCAAACCAAGACTTTCAAGTACGTAATTACCAAATTTAGATGAGTCGAAAATATTTTCAATTGCAGACCTATTTTCTTTTATATCTGGTTTGGGTAACATCAAAGCAGCAAAAGATGCTACAGTTAAAAAATAAGCAATTGATTTTTTGTAATTTTTATCAACCATAACAGCTACATTTTTACTTACATCTAATTGTCTATAATAAACCATTAAAGAAAAATACATTATAAGAAGTGCTATTGTAAATCCTATTGGCAATTCATCTCCTGCTTTTGTAAAAGTTGCAAAAGGTATAAGTGCCAGTAGGAAATTAACATAAATTCGATATCTTACTTTTGAAAAATAATAAACAGTAGAAGCAATAAATAAATTACTTACTATGAAAGTTATAAAAGTAAATGTAAAATAAAATTCGTTTATAGCTTCTCTTGGACTCCAAAACCATACTATGAAATCAATTTCTTCGTTGTTTTGAGAAGTCTTTACAATAAAATAAGCCATAATACAAACAATAAAAAAAGAGCCTAAAATAGATACATATCTCAGTATTAAACTTTTTTTAGCTAAGAAATTATATATATTAAACATTGAAAATTGAATTAACACTGTCAACATAAATAAAACCAAAAACAAAGGACCTACTACATAATAATTCATAAAGCTAGATATAATAAGTATACTAAACGATATAGGAATTATATCTTTTAAAATTTTAGCTGACATAATTTTAATCACTAAACAAAGCTAATTAAAAATTAGCTTTTCTCCTTCCCTCAATATAAGTCAAAAAACACTTTATATACTTGGCACTATATTATAATACTCATCTATTAACCAAACATTATTTCCTATTATATTTTGAGGATTATTATTACTGGTTATGATATCAACTTCTGTACCTAGCCTTAACAATTCTTCTGATTCACTTATTATATTTTTATCTAATTCAGTTGTAAAAAACAAAACTACACCTACTGATTTTTTTCTTTCATAAAGAAAACTTGGAAATCTTGTTTCTCTGTTACTATTAAAAAGAAATATATTTTTGCCTATATTTATCGCAGCTATTTTAATATCATCTACATTTGATATTACTTGTGTAGTCCACTCTGTTTTATCGAGATATTCATAATAGCACTCTAAGCCCTGTTTAACACAAAGAAGCATCATCCCCAAAGCAGCTTCAAGAACTCTTTCTTCTGTTAAAAGTCTTTCACGATAATTATGAATTTGAGTGGATTTGACATAGTCAATTATAATTGTAGGTTTATTAAAAGGTGCAACTTCATCAAGTCTTACCATTAACTCATCACGTTTAGATGAAAGTTTCCAATTAATTTTTTTCATAGAATCACCAGGTACATAGTTTCTATACTCATACCCTGGAATAGAACCTAAATTAAAAGAAAATGTAGAATTGCTTTCATCATCATCATTGTTAAAAACATTTGTACATATATTTCTAAACAATTCATTATTCTGCTCTATTTCTGGAATATCTGGTTTGATATAAACTGTTTTCATAATAATATTATTCTTTAATAAATTAAATTTGTATATTCCTAAATAATCATAAATATACGCTTCACTAACTATTATTTCTGTTTTTCCACATATACGTGGAGTAAATTCTAGATATGTTTTAAATTTTTTTTCCTCTGACATAGAAATTCTAAATGTATCAATTTCCAATTTATCAAAATGTTCTACCTGCTGGATTTTAATAGATACAAAAGGAATAGGTAAACGAATTTTTTTATTAATTATTAACTTTAATTTTGATTTATGATTTTTTGTTAAAATATCATCTTTTATATCAAGTTCAATTTCTATTTTATTTTTAGTCAAAAAAGTAATCAATACAGATAACAAAGGTAATAAAGTGAAAAAATAAAGAATAATCAGCCCATTTTTTGCATCTAAATATCTTATGTATATTATTGAAGCAAGTATTATAAATGCAAAAGAAAGAAAAGTTCTCATAATTATATATTTCCTTTACTATTTATTTTACATTGGTATGGCTATTGTTTTAAATATCTCAGATAATAAGTTAGAAGATGTACGGTAAACTGTTTTTCCTTTTGCAGATAAAATAATTCTATGAGATAAAACTTCATTTGCAATATATGAAATGTCATTTGGTGTTACAAAATTTCTACCTTCAATAAAAGCCACTGCTTTTGCGGCTTTATACAAACTTATACTTCCTCTAGGACTAACACCAAGTACTATAAAATCATTGTTTCTAGTTGCATTTACTATATCAAGTATATAGTCTCTTACTTTTTCAGAAACTTTAACTTTAGTAACTTGTTGCTGCAGTTTAACTATATCCTCCAAATTTAAAACAGGTTCATTTATTAAATTTATTGGATTTTGGCTTTCAGTTCTTTCTATTATCAACTTTTCTTCTTCTATACTAGGATATCCCATACTTATTTTTAGTAAAAATCTGTCCATTTGTGCCTCTGGTAAATGATATGTTCCATATGTCTCTACAGGATTTTGAGTTGCTAAAACCATAAAAGGTCTAGGTAATTTTCTTGTAACTCCATCTAGACTTATCTGGTACTCTTCCATAACTTCAAGTAAACTAGACTGTGCCTTTGGGGAAGCACGATTAATTTCATCTGCTAGTAAAAAATTACACATAGCTACGCCATCTCTATATTCAAAATCCTTTGTTTGAGGATTTAACATAGAAAAACCTAAAATATCTGAAGGCATAATATCTGGAGTCATTTGTATTCTATTAAATTTACCATGAAGTGAACGTGCAAGAGATGCTACCAATTGCGTTTTCCCTACTCCTGGTACATCTTCGATCAAAATATGTCCATCACACAAAAGTGAAGCTATAACTTTTTTTATAATATCTGTCTTTCCGACAATAACTTTTTCAATACTGTCTATTAATAATTGAACATTTGCTTCCATAAAATTTCTCCTTTTTCATGTTTTATTATTAATTATAACAAATAATAATCATCTTTTCAAGCATAAAATAAACAAATTATTATAAATATTATATTTATCATTACTATTCAGCCAAAAGTTAAAGTTTACTATTTTACAGGAGTTTCGACTCTATGGAGTCAACTGGGCTTTCAGGTCACCCTAGACCTTCGGTAAAACAACTCTGCCTTATACGTATGGCTAATTAGCAACACCAATTTAGCAAAATTAAACATAAATAATGAAAATAACAATTGACACAATGGTTAAAAATATGGTATATTAGTATACATAATACTTTTTTAAATAATTTTCATTTTATAAAAGTATATTATATCATATACAAGGGGTTATAAATGAGTTCAAATATTATATATAAAACAATTGATAGAATAAAAGTCTATATTTTATTGCCTTTATCAACTATAATTTTACTTTTTTACGGTATAAACGAAATAGCCGAAAATAAGCGAATTTCCAATGCAACTGCTGATTTTAACAATTTTAATATTAACCAATTTGAAACTGAGCAATATGTATCTGGAAATATAAATTATTTATTGGATCAATTTGCTGAAAATCAAAATACAAACTCCCTCTTTTTTATTAATCTTCCTAAAAAAACTTCTTCTAAATATTTTATAATGCCAATAATTAATGATAATTTATCAGAAGAAATGTATATTGCAGTCGAAAGCAGTAAAAAAGACGAATGGGGAAAATTCAATGAAATTTCAACTGATACTTTAAAGTATTTGCAAGGCAAAGCTGATTACCCTAGTTCAAATTATGACTTTAAAGGTAAAATCAAACCTATGGATGATGAGTTAAAAGGATATATGATTGAATGGTTTAACCAAACAAACTGGTTTGACATAACTGAAAGTAATGACGTAAGTCAACACATCATTCCCTATATTATTTATTCTCAATCATCAACTAAACCATATTTTATAATTGCTGTTAGTTCTGTATTTGCATTGATTTGGATTATAATGATATTGTTAAAAATAAAAACAAATAGATTAAACAAAAATAAAGGAGACTAGTCATGAAACTATTAAAAAAAGTACAGTATAATTCCCCTGTTGTTTTAACATTTACTTTTATAGCTTTAATCGCAATGATCTTAAGTATGATAACTGGAAAAAATTCAACTTTACTCTTGTTCTCAGTCTATAGAGACTCACTTTTAAATCCATTATTTTATTTGAGATTATTTACACATGTTCTTGGTCACGCAGATTGGGGACATTATACAAGTAACTTTATGATAATTTTACTTATAGGGCCTATTTTAGAAGAAAAGTATGGTAGCAAAAAAATATTATATATGATTATTCTTACTGCATTTATTACTGGTCTAATAAACGTTATCTTCTTCCCTACATCTGCCTTATTAGGTGCAAGTGGTATTGCTTTTATGCTTATTTTATTAAGTTCTTTTACAAACTTTAAATCCGGAACTATTCCTTTAACCTTTATTGTTGTTTCTATAGCTTATATTGGCAACGAGATAATGAAAGGTGTTTTTTCAAATGATAACATTTCTCAAATCACTCATATAATTGGTGGTATTTGTGGTGCTTTTTTTGGATATTTAATGTCAAAAAATAAGCAAAAAACAATGTAGCTAATTTTTAAAAATAAATCAAGCAGATTATAGTGATATTTTACAAATATTATTCTAATCTGCTTTTTTTCATAATATTATATTGACTTACGCTTTGAATTAGTGTACTATATAACTAGTGTAGTAAATATATTATACATTAAGGAGTATATAAAATGAAATCCAAGAAAAAAAAGATTATAATCGCGATTTCTTCAACTGTGATTATTGGTGGATTAACTTCTTTTTTTGTTTTTAGTACCTTATCTTCAAAAAAAAATAGTATACCAAATGTAAATATAATTAATTTGGAGCAAAAAGACTTATCAAATTTAATTAATTCGAACGGTGTGGTTGATAGTACAACAAGAAAAGATGTTTTTTCTATAACAAACTCTACTGTAGAAAAAGTAAATGTAAAAATAGGTGACAAAGTTAACAAAGGTGATATTTTATGCATTATAAACTCTGATGAATTAAAAAATCAACTGAATCAACTAAAAATTTCTAAAACTACTACAAACCTTGATTTAGAATCTGCAAAAAAACAATTGCAATATGCAAAAGATGATTATAATAATGCGTTAATTAGATATCAAAATGAAGATTACTACTCTATAAAAAATTTACAAGCAATTATAGACAGTGTCGAAACTACAGAGCAAAACTACGAAAATGCTTTAGATACCTATAATAATGCTAAACAACAAATTGATAATAAAAACAATGAATTATTAAATTCTTCACTCCTTGCTTTAAATCAACTAAAAAATCAATTTGAAGTTTCTTCAGATGAAAATAAACCACAGTTTCAGCAGGCTTTAGACATTTCAACACTTGCTTATAATGAATTACAAAATAAAATTTTAAATGAAGATTATTCTTCATTAGCCTCTCTATACTCGATGGTAGTTGCAGCAGAAAATAATGTAATTGACTATAATTCTGCAGTTGAAAATTATGAAAAAGCTAAACAAAACATAAATGAGCAACACAAAGAAAATATTAAAATGGCAGAAAGAGCATTAAAAAATTCAGAAGATTTAGTAAAAAAATTAGAATCCAGTTCACCTTCTTCTACAAATGAAATTAAAGAAAATTATTCTGAAATTGAACTTTTAAATAAAAAAATCGAAGAATGTACCGTTGTAGCACCTGTGAGTGGCACAATTACTTATATCGGTGCTGTAGAGGGAAATGTTTCATCCGGTTTATTATTTAGTGTTGAAAATACAAATCTCTTAAAAATAAACGCTAGTATAAAAGAAAAAGATATATCAAATGTTAAGGTAGGACAAAATGTTATTATAAAGCCAAATACACTAAAATCAGAAGAATATTCAGGCAAAATAACCTTAATACATCCAAAGGCGACATTAAATCTAGAAGGTATAAATGTATACACAGTTGAAATTGATGTTATTTCTGAAAATACAAATTTACTATTGGGTATGAATACAAAAATTTCTATTGTAGCAGAAAAATCAGAAAATGTTTTTGCCGTTCCTTTTGATGTAATTATAAATGAAAAAGATAAAGATTATATATATGTTGCTGTAGAACAAAATAAAGATAAAAATAAATATATAGCTAAACAAATCCCAGTTGAAATTGGTTTTGAGAGTGATTATGATGTTGAAGTAATATCAAATGAATTTACTGATAACATGAAAGTTATCTCAGATATTTTAAACATAAAAAATGGTCAAGAAATAAAAATAAATGAAAAGTGAGTGAATAATATGGAAATAATTAAAGCAAATTCGATAATCAAAAAATTTTATGTTGGTACGGAAAATGAATTAGAAATCTTACATGGATTAAATTTCAATGTAAATAAAGGTGAATTTATATCTATAGTCGGTGCTTCTGGTTCTGGAAAATCAACATTAATGAATATAATTGGTTGCTTAGATCGTCCTACTTTGGGTGAGTACTTCTTGGATAATATAAACTTATCCAAGGAAAATGATAAAAGCTTATCTGAAATAAGAAACAAAAAAATAGGATTTGTATTCCAAAGTTTTAATTTAATCCCTAGAACTTCAGCGTTAAAAAATGTCGAATTACCAATGTTGTATGCTGGTGTTCCTAAAAAACAAAGAATACAAAGAGCAAAGGAACTATTGTCAATAGTTGAAATGGAAGATAGAATGTCACATATGCCAAATGAACTTTCAGGCGGACAAAAACAACGTGTATCTATAGCTAGAGCTATGGCAAACGATCCTTCAATAATACTTGCCGATGAGCCAACAGGTGCTTTAGACTCAAAGACTGGTAGAATGGTTATGGATTTATTTCACAAATTAAACAAAACACAAGGAAAGACAATTGTTTTGATAACACATAATAACCAACTAGCTTCTGAAACAGATAGAGTAATAACGCTGTCTGACGGTCATATAATTTCAAATGTCATTAACAATAATAAAATACGAGTTGCAAAAGAAGCATGAACATTTCAGAAAATATAACTAACGCTATAGGATGTATTAAATCTAATAAAATGCGTTCTTTTTTAACAATGTTAGGAATTATTATAGGTATAAGTTCAGTAATTATGATTACCACTTTAGGCATAATTGCAGATAAAGGCTTAAATAAATTATTTGCAGATATAGGCATTTCAAATAGAGTTATATATCCCTATGTTACATCTAATGAAAATCCAGTAAGAAGCAGATTAAATAGAGATGATACAATAAAAGAGGAAATGATTGAAGATTACAAAAAGAAATTTTCTAATTATATTGTTGATACTTCTATATCAATAAATGTAGGTGGCGGAAATATTCAAAAAGGGAAAATCAGAGAAGATGTTACTGTCGACAGTGTTGATATTGGTTTTTTTAACGCTAATGGATTTAAGATTTCTAAAGGTAGAAATATACAGGAAAAAGATATAGAAAAAACAAAACATATTTGTTTAATTCCAAATAAAATGGCTAAAAAATTATTTAAAGATGAATCTTCTGCTTTGGGTCAACAAATAACTGTCAATCTTAATGATACTTTTTTAGACTTTACAATTATAGGAACATATATAAAACCACCTTCTACATTTATGGGTGAGGCAAAAGATTCTGTCTTTATTCCTATTTCTTTAGGAAAAGAAATGGTTTATAATTTTTCAGGACACTTTTATTTTACAGTTACCGCAAAAGAAAATATTGATTTAGATGAATTATCAGAAAAAACAATAAATTATTTAAACAGAAAATATTATTCTGAAAATGATAGCTTTAAAATTTCAGTTGATAATACCGAAGAATACTTAACGATGATTTATAAATTTTTAAATATTTTAAAGCTTATTCTTTCTATTATAGCTGGTATTTCTCTAGTTGTTGGTGGAATAGGTGTTATGAATATTATGCTTGTTTCCGTTACAGAAAGAACAAGAGAAATTGGAATTAGGAAAGCTTTAGGAGCACCTAATTCAGCAATTCGGACTCAATTTATTGTTGAATCTTCGATAATTTGCATCATAGGTGGAATTATTGGTGTTATTTTAGGTGTAGTCTTAGGCAATATAGGTGGTTTAATAATCAAAACGAATGCATCACCTTCCATTTTAGCCATAATAATTGCTGTGATTTTTTCAATGGCTATTGGTATTTTCTTTGGTTATTATCCTGCAAATAAAGCATCTAAGCTTGACCCTATTGAAGCTTTGAGATATGAATAAACTAGTAAAAATCCTCTACCATTAAACGGTAGAGGATTTTTAATTACAATAATATTTTATAAATAATTTTCTATCACATCATTTGTTTATAAAGCACAAAATACACCAAAATAATATATTATAGTTGACATATAGACTAAAGTATGATATAATATGATTAGAAATTTATATGATTTTCCCCAATATTATTAAAAGTGAGGTGCTTTTTATGTATAAAAACAAAAAAAAGTTCATAAAATTTATGGCTTTTATTATGCCTATTCTTTTTTTGTTAAATAATATATTTATCATATATGCTGAACATATTGAATTTGACACAATAACATCTCATGAAATTAATATTGATGCAGAAAATTTTGATTCCATAAAAATCATAAATAAAAACAATGTAAAGGGTTATAACTCTATAAAATCAGTTACAATAGAAAATAATATATCAAGTATTATTGTTCCTGGAACATTAAAATATCACTATAAATCACAGTATACTCAAAACAACGAAGTAGAACACGACTATGTTTCAACATTTAATCTTGATGCCAGTGACACTATGTATTATACATACATTACTTTTCAATTGATATCCGGATATACCATGAATGATATTGATGTAAAGACAAATGGTATTGCAGCAAGTGTTTTTTGGGATTATACAAGAGTAAAATGTCAAATAGCTGATGAACCAAACTTTTCTGCTAGTGCTCTTACTTATACCCTATCTGTTAAACCTTCTGTTACAACTCCCACAACAGTTAGCACAAGTTCGACTACTACTTCTACAACAGGAAGTTTTGGTATGATAAACAAACTTACTATTAATAATAATATTTCCAATATAGTTGTTCCTGGTTCAGTTGTTTTTTACGTATCTACAAATGGTTATCAAGCTGGAGTACCTAATTCGTATTCTAGTTCAGTTGATTTCACATCAACTGTCTATTGGCTAAGTATAAAATTCCAAGTTAATTCAGGCAAAATTGTAAATCAAGATTTCTTCATATCAGTAACTAATAGCGACTATAACGTTTATCAAAACGGAACTGAAATAGATATACAATTAAAGTCTGAAACCATATCAGGTAATCATATCATTTTTAATTTAAACCCCGAACTAGAATACACTACTACCACCACTGTTCCTACTACTACAACTACCACCACTGTTCCCACTACTACAACTACCACCACTGTTCCCACTACTACAACTACCACCACCGTTCCTACTACTACAACCACTATCACAACAACTACTACTACACAACCTATAACTGAATATAATATTTTTATGCAACCATATCTATACAACGGAAATTACAGTATTTCAAATGTATCTGGTGGTATGCCTAACTACACATATGACATAGCTGCAGGTGGATATATTGATCTAGAATTTTTCCCTGAAGATAATTATGAATTATCCTCTTTATTAATTAATAATGTAGAAAAAATATCTGAAGTTGTTGATAATCAATTTTCTTTTATTCCTACTTCAGATACAATTATAAATATGAATTTTACATATGCTCTTGATCATTATAATTTAACTTGGTCACCTTCAGTTGGTGGTACAATTTCAGTTGAAGAAAACGAAAGTTCACCTTACACATACTATAAAAACAGTGGGACCGTGACAATAGCACTTAACCCAGAAGAAGGATATTCTGTATCAGCTTTTTTTATAAATGGTTCAAATAAATTTAGTCAACTAGTTGATAATACATACACATACACACCAAATTCAAACGCTACTATTTCAGCTACATTTACAGGAGCCTCTATAACCACAACAACCACTTCTACTAGTACTTCTTCTTCAACCTCCACTACTGTTGTAACTACCAACACAACAATTACTTCATCACAAACAGAAGAAACTACACAAAACTTAGATCCAATCAATTTTAATATAGTAGTAAATGGAGACGGTATTGTAAACGCTTCTTGTTCAAATATAGTAGATGGAGTTGCGACCTTTATACCTGGTGAAGAAGTTACATTAACCATAATACCAAATGATAAAACAAAGGCATTATCATCTATAACTAAAAATAACTTAACTGTAATGTTAGAAATATCATCAGAAAACACTTATACATTTATTCCAAATTTAAATGATACAATAGAAGTTACTTTTTCAGATTCTATATATATAGTTGATGATTATTATGGATATAGAATTTGGTCACATGCTATTTCAAGAATGAATGAAGAAGACTCCGATTATGTTTTAGAAATTTTAGATGATGTTTTTGAAACTGAATTAATTAAAACTCCTATTGTACATAATCTTATAATTAAGAGTGGTAAAAAAAGTGGAGAAGACGTTGTTCCTATTACCATTAACTCTCCAAATTTATCATTTACGCTTAATTCAAATGTAATTTTTGAAAATGTTAAGTTTAACAATAATTTATCCATACTGCTTAGAGAATACAATTTTACTGTAAATGAACTTGATCCTCTTATCCATTCTATAACCGCAACTTCATCAACTGCAAAATTAATTGTAAATACAGACTTGGTGTTAAACGGAAATATATTAGGAGAACCCACTATTGAATTAAATGCAAATTTATCCTTAAAAGGAACAGGAACCATTAATAATTTAATTTTTAATAAAAATGAAGTTATATTTACACATGAAAACACAGTATCTACACAAAAAATCACAGTTAATACTGGAAGCGGTACTATAAATTCAAACATATACACACTAAGAATTAAGGATATAGATACAACTTTAACAGATGCAAGTACACCTTTAAACATAAATGTTAGGCAATATGATAGAGGTAGTTTAATTAATTTAATTCCTTTACTATACGTAACTGGTGAAGTTAAATTAAACAATAATAAAAATGTTAAAATAAATGTTTTTAACAAAAATGATGAAGGATATACAATTGAAAACTTAGCACAATTAAGTATCCAAACTATAATTGTTAGAGGTGTTAATTTAGATATTTCTCCATATTTATCAATAGGAAATAAGCCAGAAGATACAAATAAAAATTATTCTTTTTACAAAGATGGTATAAATTTGAAGATAGGTGTAAAATATATCGAATTGTTTGCTGATCAAAATTCAGAAGGATTAAAAAGTATCGGTAATTATATTAGATTTCAAGATGCAATTACAAATATAAATAGTTTAACTTCTCCTACTGATATTACCATAGAAATTTCAGGTGATGTTCCAAACTATGGATTTTTATCTTTACCTAATTACCCAGTAACAATTAAAGGGAAAACAGGTGAAGAAACACTTAATTTCACTGGTCATATAACACTAAAATCAGATTTGACTTTAAAAAATATTAAAATAAACAACAATCTTTCAAATGGAGTAGCTGTAAATTTATCAAATAAAAATTTAGTTGTTGATGAAAATGTATCTGCAATTTTTAATACAATAAATGACAGCACAAAAATAGTATCCCCAAATGTTCGATTAAGTAGCCTAACAATTAAAGATGGTGAAAATTTAGAATTTAAGAAAACTATAAAAACTATAGAAACTATAAATATATATGGAGATACATTTATTAACTCTAGTGTTTTAAATATTGGAACTCTAAATATAGCTGAAAACACAAAATTATATCTAAAACTTGGTGCTACTGTAAACAATTTAACTTATAAAAATGGTTCAAAAATATTATTGTATAATTATAAAAATAAGGCTTATAAACCAATTGTAATAAAAAATTCAATTAGTAATCTAAACGGTCAAGATAAATTACTTATTAATGTTGTAGATGCATCATATAATCTTACAAATGTATATCCTAGAAGCTTAATAGTAAAGTTAACAAAAAATTCAACTATTAAAGCTAGTAGTTTTTATACGGAAAGTCAAAATTTCAAAGCCAATTTAGATGACAATTCGCTTATAACTACTAAATCAGGTACAAATATTTTAATAACCTTAAAAAATATTGAATTAAATGGTGTTAAAGAAAACTCCACACCTGATTCTCAAAAATTTGTAACAATTCATGAAGCAATTGAGCATATTAATAATAATTCTGATTATTCATATACTATAAATATTTTTAACAATGTTTCATCCTCTACAGTAACTGAATTACCACAAAATATAACTGAAATAAAATCAGAAACATTTCCACAAGAAGATATGTTATATAGAGTTTATTTTTCCAAAGATGTAACTGTTAAAACCTCTGAATTAAAATTAAAAAATATTAATTTATCATTCGGACGTTCTATGAATCCTATTTTAAATTCTAACTTATCTATCTATTGTGATAATGCAAACTTAAACGCAAAAACTGCTGTAATTGATACACTAGATATAGATAATAACTCCAAGGTACAATTTATATCGAGAGGTAACGTTAAAAATATAATATTTAAAAATGGTTCCGAAGTATCTGGAAATATATCAAGCTAGTTTCTCTACTGAAATAATTTTTTAAAAGAAATAGATAATTTGTTTTACACAAATTATCTATTTTTTATTAATTATTTAATTAAAAAATTGTACTATCATATTCTGCAACTCTTGCAGCATCGCCATGACAATCTACTTCAATAACTTCTCTTTTTAGTAAAAATAAAATAGCAGAATATAGGAAAATATAAGCAACGGCATTTATAAGAACACTTGCATAAATTCTAACATTATATATTATAGTTATTACTCCTAAAATCATTATCATTGATGATATAGAAACAACAATTTGAAGTGGTTTTCTATTTTCATCTAGTTGCATATAACTTAAACATATAACCGCTGAAATAACACAATGAATAATTATTAAAGCTCTTGATGTTGGTGAATAAAAATCTTCAGCTTTTACTAAATTAAAATCAAAAAGCATTAAAATAGCTTCCATAACAAAATATACACATACTGATATTTTAAGTAATCTTCTATGCCTTAACCTAGATACATATCCAAGTGCAGCAGCTAGCATTAATATAAACCCGATTATTTCTAAGGTATATGCTATTCCCTCTACTACATAATTTATTTTTCCAGTTTTTAAATATATAGAATAATATATCATCGTTATAACTATAAAAAGAATAAACAAGCAGTTAGATACCAGGCCTAATTTTGTATATGTTTTAAAATTATGTAAGTTTTTCATATTCACCTCAATGTTTTTAATTATCACATTTTTTATATTACCATTTAACCACATTTATAATGCAAACATATATCCTCCGAAGGTCCAGGGCGACCGAAAAACCCGGTCGACCGCAGAGTCGAAACTCTTACAAAATCGTACACTCACCTTTAATGGCTGAACAGTTTCTTTTTTTACTTATTTTTAATAACATTTAACGCCTTTTGTCCGATATCTTTTCTATAATGCATTTCTTTAAATTTAACCTGATCTACTGATTTGTATGCTTTTTTTATAGCTTCTTCTATGTCATGACCAACCGCTGTTACCCCAAGTACCCTTCCACCATTTGTAAGGAATTTACCATTTTCATATTTGGTACCTGCATGATATACATAAGCTTCTTCTAATTGGCCATCTATATTTAATCCTTCTATTTCATAACCAGTTTCATACTTTTGAGGATATCCACCACTTGCCATAACAACACATGCAGCGGCACTTTGTTTCCACTTTATATCAAGTGAATCAAGTGTTTCATTATGTATTGCATAAATAATATCCACTAAATCTGTTTCAAGAAGAGGTAGAACAACTTGTGTCTCAGGATCTCCAAATCTGCAATTATATTCAATAACTTTTACACCATCTTGAGTTATCATTAATCCAAAATACAAACATCCTTTAAAAGTTCTTCCTTCTTTATTCATTGCTTCAATAGTAGGAATAAAGATTTTTTCCATTGATTCTTTAGCATATTCTTCTGTATAATAAGGATTTGGAGCAATAGTTCCCATTCCGCCTGTATTTAAACCTTCATCATTATCATAGGCTCTTTTATGATCCATTGATGAAATCATAGGTTTTACAGTTTTTCCATCAGTAAAGCATAAAACCGAAACTTCTGGCCCTGTCAAAAACTCTTCAATAATTAGTTTTGAACCACTTTCACCAAAAATCTTATCATCTAGTATAGAGATTATTGCATTTTTTGCATCTTCAAAATTTTCTGCAATAATTACACCTTTACCTAAAGCTAAGCCGTCTGCTTTTATAACCACTGGGTATTTATTCGAATTTTCTACATAACCAATTGCACTTTTTGAATCTGTAAAAGTTTCATACATTGCAGTTGGAATGTTATATTTTTTCATTAATTGTTTAGAAAAAACTTTACTTCCTTCTATAATTGCAGCTGCTTTAGTTGGTCCAAATGTAACAAAACCTTCGTTTTGTAAATCATCAACCATTCCAAGAACCAAAGGATCATCTGGTGCTACAAAAACTATATCTGCATTTACCTCTTTAGCCAATGTTTTTATAGCCAACAAATCAGTCGCTTTGTTCATTTGTGCACATTCTGCGACTTTAGAAATACCTCCGTTACCTGGAGTGCAAAATATAGTTTCAACTTGTCTACTTCTTGCCAATTTCATTACAATAGCATGTTCACGACCCCCGCCGCCTACAACTACTACTTTAAGTTTTTTCATATTTTATATGCCTCCAAATTATGATATTATTAATGATGAAATAGTCTAATTCCTGTAAATGCCATCGCAATATTATATTTATTACATGTATCAATAACATTATCATCACGTATTGACCCACCAGGCTGAGCAATATAAAAGACACCACTTTTATATGCACGTTCTATATTATCACCAAATGGGAAAAATGCGTCAGAACCTAAACAAACATTATTATTTTGTTTTAACCATTCTAGTTGTTGTTCTTTTGTAAAAATTTCCGGTTTAACTTTGAATATATTTTGCCATACACCATCTGATAAAACATCCATATATTCTTCGGAGATGTAAACGTCTATTGCATTGTCTCTGTCAGCTCTTCTTATGTTATCACAAAACTGAAGATTTAATACTTGAGGTGCTTGTCTTAACCACCATATATCAGCTTTATTGCCTGCTAATCTAGTGCAATGAATTCTTGACTGTTGTCCTGCACCTATACCTATAGCTTGACCATCTTTTACATAGCAAACAGAATTAGACTGTGTATATTTTAAAGTTATAAGAGAAATAATTAAATCTCTTTTTTTATCATCTGGTATAACAGTATTTTGAGTTACTATCTTTTGTAGCATTTCATCGTTTATTTCCAATTCATTTCTACCTTGTTCAAATGTAATTCCATATACTTGTTTTTTCTCTAAATTTGCAGGCACGTAATTTTTGTCAATTTTTATTATATTATAAGTACCTTTTCTTTTTGATTTTAAAATTTCTAAAGCTTCATCAGTATAATCAGGTGCAATAATTCCATCTGATACTTCCCTATGAATCATTAAAGCTGTAGTCTTATCACATGTACTAGATAAAGCAATGAAATCACCATAAGAGGACATTCTATCTGCACCTCTTGCTCTTGAATATGCACAAGCCATAGGAGATAATTCTGTAAAATCATCTACAAAATATATTTTTTTCAAAACATCACTTAAAGGAAGTCCTACAGCAGCACCTGCTGGTGATACGTGTTTAAATGATGTTGCAGCACATAAACCTGTTGCTTTTTCTAGTTCCTTTACTAACTGCCAACCATTAAACGCATCTAAAAGATTTATGTATCCTGGATTACCATTTAGTATTTCAATAGGTAAATTTGAACCATCCTCAATATAAATTTTCGATGGTTTTTGATTTGGATTACAACCATATTTTAATTCTAATTCCTTAGACATAAATTCCTCCAAAAGATTTATTTGTTTTTTTATGTTACTATTAATCCTTATATGTAATATTGAGATATTTTACCCGAAGGTCTAGGGCGACCAGAAAGCCCGGTTGACTCCGCAGAGTCGAAACCCCTAAAAAATCGTAAACTCTACATTTAACAGCTAAATATTAAACATTTTTATTTATTATTTTTGTTTTTGTTTCTGAATTTTTTAAATCAATATATCTCACAAATAATGAAACTTTATTTTCTTCATTTAAGCTATTCCAAACTAAATCAGAAAAAGAATCTATATCATCTAAAACATCTATTAATTTTGGTTCTCCTTCGAAACTAGGCAATGGATCTCCATCATTTTTATATGTATGAATGAAATGCCCCTTACCTGAAATAGGATTTTGATAAGAAAAAGTATATCTTTGACATGAAGAAGGGTCTCCATTTGCAGACTTTAAAATTGATAAGGCATAATTAAAATCACCATCTATTTTATTTTTAATTATTCCACTAATTCTAGGAGTATAATTTGGAGCATCTGGTTCAAACTCTCTTGTTCTCAAAGCTTGTTCAAAAGTCATTTGATTATTTAACAAATCATAAATTGTATCTGTTTGATCTCCATTTGTTACTATAGTTTTATTCCCCAAAACTTTTACAGGTGAATATATAATTAAACTTGGATCAGTTAGTTTTGATTCATCGAAAGCTTGTGTTCTAATTCCACATCCATCTTCTACAAAAATCCTGTTTCTACTATTTTCACTACGTCCCATTATAAAATATGCAGTTACAGCAAATTTACCATTTGGTGATTTTCCTATTACAATTCCTCTTCCAGGATATGAATTTTCTTTTAATTCTTTTTCTAAAGAAATAGTTTCCATAATTTACTCCTATAACATTTTTTAATTTTAATCTAAAATATATGCTTTACTATTTTCAATTAATATTTTTTCTGAACAAAACAAATCAACAGCTTTAGGAAGCAATTTCCATTCTATATTCTCCATTATTCTTTTTTGAAGCGTTTCAGGTGTATCATCTTTAAATACTTGGGTTGTTCCCTGTAATATTATGGCTCCTGCATCTGCTTCTTCATTTACAAAATGAACTGTTGCACCACTTACTTTTACTCCATAATCCAAAACAGATTTATGAACTTTTAATCCATAATATCCTTTACCACAAAACGATGGGATAAGAGATGGATGAACGTTTATAATTCTATAAGGAAAATATTTAGTAATAAGTTCATCTAAGATAGTCATAAATCCAGCTAAAACTATTAGATCTGCTTTTTCTTGAATTAATAAATTTAAAAGATCCTGACTATATGATAAATTATTTGAATAATCACTTCTTTCAAGGACCATTGTTTTAATATCATTTTGTTTTGCTCGCTCTAAAGCATAAACACCAGCTTTTGATGAAATTACACAGCTAATTTTACCGTTTTTTATTTCACCATTATTTTGAGCGTCTATTAAAGCTTGGAGATTTGTTCCCCCACCTGAAACTAATACTACTATATTTTTCAATTTTTTTTACCTCTATTTTTTACTATTCAGCCACATATGTAATGCAATATATACACCCCGAAGGTCCAGGGCGACCGGAAAGCCCGGTCGACTCCGCAGAGTCGAAATCATACAAAACCCTGAAATCTAACTTTAATGACTGAATATTAACCTCTATTTTATAATAACGCCTTCATCACTATCAACTAGTTCACCTAGAATATATGCATCTTCACCAACTGATTTTAAGATTTCTAAAGCCTTATCTGCATCATTTTTGTCCACAACTACAGTCATACCAACACCCATATTAAATGTATTAAACATATCTCTTTCAGGTATCTTGCCTGTTTTTGCAACCAAATCAAATATAGGTAAAACCTGCACTGCACTTCTTTCTATTGATGCTGATAATCCATTTGGTAAAGAACGTGGAATATTTTCATAGAAACCACCACCAGTTATATGTGAAACAGATTTTATTTCTATACTTTCTTTTAACTTTAATATTGAATTTACATATATTTTTGTAGGTCTAAGTAAACAATCACCTAAGTTTGTACTTAAATCACTATAGTATCTAGCTAAATTTTGCTCACTTATAGTGAAAACTTTTCTAATTAAAGAAAAACCGTTAGAATGAACACCACTTGATTTAAGTGCAATAATAACATCACCTGATTTTTGTGTATCCGTTTTAATTATTTTATTTTTATCTACAACCCCAACACAAAATCCTGCCAAATCATATTCGTCTTCTGGATAAAAACCAGGCATTTCAGCTGTTTCTCCGCCTATTAAAGCACATCCTGATTGTACGCATCCATCTGCGATACCAGAAACAATTTCAGCTACTTTTTCAGGTATATTTTTGCACAAAGCAATATAGTCTAAAAAGTATAAAGGTTTTGCTCCACAACATATTATATCATTTACACACATAGCTACACAATCTATTCCAACTGTATTGTGTTTATTCATCATAAATGCAATTTTTAATTTTGTTCCAACTCCATCTGTTCCAGAAACCAAAACAGGTTTTTCTATTCCTGTTAAATCAAGTTCAAACAAACCACCAAATCCGCCTAAGCCAGATAAAACACCACTAGTCATTGTTTTTAAAACATGTGATTTCATCAATTCTACAGCTCTATAACCAGCAGTAACATCTACTCCAGCTTCTTTATAGCTTTCTGAATAACTTTTCATCTTTTTAATATTTCCTCCATAATTTTTATTGTCCAATTTTAAATTCAAATTTATCTTTTGGCATCTCCATCGGTACATCTATTGGGTAATCTCCAGTAAAGCATGCTGAACAAAAACCACATTCAGAATTGTCTGCTAGAGAGGTTACGGCCTTTACACTTAAATAACCAAGAGTATCGGCTTTTACAAATTTAGTTATTTCAGGTAGAGACATATTGTGTGCTATAAGCTTTTCTTTGCTGTCTATATCTGTTCCAAAATAACAAGGGTGTGTAAAAGGAGGACTAGAAATTCTCATATGTACTTCTTTTGCTCCTGCTTCTCTAAGTAATTCAACAATTCTACCACTTGTAGTTCCTCTTACAATACTATCATCTATTAAAACTACCCTCTTGCCTTTAACAACTTCTTTTATAACATTTAACTTTATACGCACTGAATTTGTTCTTTGAGATTGTGAAGGTTGAATAAAGGTTCTACCTACATATCTGTTTTTTATAAAACCAACTTCATAAGGGATTCCTGAAGCATAAGCAAATCCTAAAGCAGCATCAAGACCACTATCAGGTACACCAATTACTACATCTGCATCTACGGGATGTTCTTCCCATAAAAACTTTCCTGCGTTTAATCTTGCTTTATGAACACTTGTTCCCTCTATAACCGAATCAGGTCTTGCAAAATAAACATATTCGAAAACACATATATTGCTTTTTTTACCACAATGAGTTTTTATTGAACGTACTTCTTTTTTATCTATAACTACTATTTCTCCTGGTAAAATATCACGTTCAAATTCTGCATCTATGCTATCAAAAGCACAGCTTTCAGATGCCACAACTACAGAACCATCCTTAGTCCTACCAAGGCAAAGAGGTCTAAATCCATTTGGATCTCTAGCAGCAATTAACTTAGTTGGCGACATTATTACTAAAGAATAAGCCCCTTTAAGTCTATACATAGCGTGCTCAACAGACTCTTCAATAGAGGCTCTAATAAGTCTTTGTTCTGTTATTGCATAAGAAATTACTTCAGTATCATTTGTATTGTGGAAAATAGCACCTTTTAGCTCATATTCTTCTCTTAGTTCACGTGCATTAACCAGGTTTCCATTATGAGCTATTGACATAGGCCCTTTAATATGTCTTACTACCAAGGGTTGAGCATTTGAACGGTTTGAGTTACCTGTTGTAGAATATCTAACATGACCTATTGCAATATTTCCTTGTCCAAGTTTCGCAATTCTTTCAGCATTAAATACTTCAGGCACTAAACCTATATCTTTATGATAAGATAATACACCCTTATCGTTTACTACTATTCCACAACTTTCTTGTCCTCTATGTTGCAAAGCATATAAAGCAATGTATACTTGAGTAGCTACATCACAAGTTTCTTTATTGTATATCCCAAAAACTCCGCATTCTTCATTAATTTTATTAAACATAATCTTTTCCTTTACTTTGAAAATACTATTCACCTAATAATCTTTTCATTATTTCTTTGTATGCATCTTCTTCTCCGCCAAGATCACGTCTAAATCTATCTTTATCAAGTTTTTCGCCAGTTGTACTATCCCAAAAACGACATGTATCTGGGGAAATTTCATCTGCTAAAACAATTGTTCCATCTTGAGTTTTACCAAATTCTAGTTTAAAGTCTATTAATTCTATATTTAAATCTTTTAAATAATCTGTTAAAACCTGATTAACTTTTAGAGAATAACTTGCTATTTGTTCCAACTCTTCTTCTGTGCTCCAACCCATAGCCATTATATGATATTCGTTAACCATAGGGTCACCAAGTGAATCGTCTTTGTAACAGTATTCTAAAACAGTTTTTCCTAGTTTTACACCTTCTGCTACGCCTAATCTTTTTGAAAGTGAACCAGCTACAATATTTCTAACGATAACTTCCAAAGGAACTATTGTTACTTTTTTTACTATAGTTTCTCTATCTGAAATTTCTTCAACTAAATGTGTTGGAATTCCGTTTTTTTCTAATAATTTCATTAAATGATTTGTTACTCTGTTATTGATAATACCTTTGTTTAAGATAGTTCCTTTTTTTTCACCATTGAAAGCAGTTGCATCATCTTTGTAATCTACTATTACTAAGTTTGAATCATTTGTTGCGTATACTTTTTTTGCTTTTCCTTCATAAAGTTGCTCTGTTTTTTGTAAGTTTTCCATTAAAAATTCCTCCATAAAATATTATTAATTATATTTTTACTTAAAGTCTTATATATTTTTTATATCTGCTTGAAGTTGTAAATCTTTTTCTTTTACTACTTCAGCCATTTGAGTTTTCATATTTGCTAATTTATTTGATAAATCATCATTTGCTAAAGCTAATATTTGAACTGCTAATATGGCAGCATTTGAAGCACCATTTATAGCTACAGTAGCTACTGGAATTCCTTTTGGCATTTGAACTGTAGATAATAAGGCATCTAATCCATCAAGAGTTGAAGATTTCATAGGTATACCTATAACAGGTAATGTAGTATGTGCTGCTAATACACCTGCCAAATGTGCTGCCATTCCCGCTGCTGCAATGATAACACCAAATCCATTTGACTGTGCATTTTTAGCAAATTCGCACGCTTCATATGGAGTTCTGTGTGCAGACATTACATGTACTTCAAAATCAACACCAAAATTTTTCAATTCTTTTGCAGCATCTTTTACAACTGGAAAATCACTATCACTGCCCATTATTATCGCTACTTTTTTTGACATAAAAACCTCCAAATGTTTTTCATATGTTAATACTTATACCAATTCAAAAATTGATATATTTTAAATGTCATGTTTTAACTCAGCCCTATGGTAAGACAAAGATATTTTTTCCGAAGTTCCAAGACGACTGGAAAGGCGAGTCGAACCTCCTGTAAAATCGTATTTTTTTACCTTTAACTACTGAATAGTAACAATGTCATATCAATTTTTGAATTGCTCCAATAAAATGCTTGATTAAATATCAATAAAATATAAAATTGCATTTGTTATTATTTTAAGATTTGGTGATTTATCGTTACTATTCAGCTATATGTATAATGCCGAGATATTTTACCGAAGGTCCAGGGCTACCGGAAAGCCCGGTCGACTCAGCAGAGTCGAAATACTTGCAAACGTAAACTTTGCCTTTATAGGCTGAATAGTAACGATTTATCCCTTACTTTTTTGTACTTACATAAATAAAACTGCGACAAAAGCCACAGTCTAGTTAAAAAAGGAAGTAAGATGCAGATTATTGATACAAAAATATACACTACTCCCTATATAGGATATTCTGCACTTTTTCTTGTTCATAATCTCACCTCAATATTAAAATAACATTTATCTTAATTATACATTATTTAATGTGACTTTTCAACTACTTTTTTATAAATTATTTTTTAATAGTGCATACATACATGAATCATATATATTACCATTTTTAAAAACACTATTTTTCATTATACCTTCTAAATTAAATCCTGCTTTTTCAAGAACACGACGGGAACCAATATTGTTTGCAAACGGCTCTGCATAAATTCTCTCTAAATCAAATTTTTCAAATGCAATTTTACATATTTTTTTTACTGCATTTGTCATAATATTTTTACCCCAAAAATCTTCACCTAACCAATATCCAAGTTCGCCACATTTTTTATGAACATCATTTTTTACAAATATACCTATACTACCTATTGCTTCTTTGTTTAAAACTATAGCACGACAAATCTGATGCTCATCATTTTTCTCTATACAATCATTTACATACCATTTTGCATCTTCATAAGTGTATGGATAAGGGAAAACATCCCTCAATTTTTCAGCTATCTTAAAATTATTTGCATTTTTATAAACACCATCAACATGTTCTTTGCTCCACTTTTCAAGTGTAAAATCCATAAAAACACTCCTTAATATAATTTATCAAACCAAATAAAATTAACTACTTATTTAAAATACAGTTTATTAAAAATCAAAAATTTAGGATAAAGAAATTGTTTATCCTAAATTTTTGTGTATTATTAGTATGTTTATTTTTTCAATAATTTTTTAGTGATTTTCTTTGCTTTCTTTTTACATTTGCCACAAGCTTTAGCAACTTTTGTTTCTGCCTTTACATCTTTAAAATTGGATGCACCATTTTTTATTGCTTTTTTTATATCCTTTTTTGTTACTTTGTAACAAGAGCAAATAATTTTTGACATAAAATCACTCTTTTCTGTTATTATTTAGCTATTATCGACTTCCCAGTCATTTCTGTTGGCAATGGTAAGTTTAAAAGTTCAAGCATAGTTGGTGCAATATCCGCTAAAACACCATCATTTCTTAAATTACAATCATGTCCAACTACTATAAAAGGAACTGGATTTGTTGTATGTGCCGTAAATGGAGAACCATCTTCTTCACACATTTGATCTGCATTTCCATGATCTGCAGTGATTAATGCCACTCCACCATTTTCTAATATAGCATCTACAGTTTTTCCCACACATTTATCAACTGCTTCCACAGCGCTTTTGGCTGCGTCAAAAATACCTGTATGTCCAACCATATCACAGTTTGCATAGTTTAATATAATAACGTCATACTTGTCAGCTTTTATAGCTTCCACTACTTTATCACAAACTTCATATGCACTCATTTCGGGTTGTAAATCATATGTAGCAACTTTAGGTGAGCTAACTAAAATTCTTTCTTCATTTTTACATGGCTCTTCTACACCACCATTGAAGAAAAATGTTACATGAGCATACTTTTCAGTTTCTGCAATACGTAACTGAGTTAAGCCATTATTTGAAATATATTCTCCAAAAGTATTATTTAATGATTGTGGTTTAAAAGCAACACTTACATTCGGCATGGTTACATCATACTGTGTTAAACATACGAAGTGTAGTTTTAATTCCTCTTTATTAAATCCATCAAATGCTGGATCAACAAAAGTTCTGGTTATTTCTCTAGCTCTATCTGGTCTAAAGTTAAAGAAAACTACACTATCATCAGATTTTATATTTCCATTTTTATTACATACAGTTGGAATTACAAACTCATCTGTTGCATTATTTGAATATGATTCTTCCATTACAGCCAAAGGATTCTCATTAAAATTACCTTCTGATCTTACCATAGCTGAATATGCTTTTTCAACTCTATCCCAACGATTATCTCTATCCATTGCATAATAACGACCTGAGATAGTTGCTATTTCACCAACACCTATTTCAGACATTTTATTTGTCAATTCTATAATAAAGTCTTTTCCACTTGTAGGAGGTACGTCTCTACCATCCATAAAGCAGTGTACATATACTTTTTTGAGATTAGATTTTTTGCACATTTCTAAAAGACCATATAAGTGAGAATTATGACTATGTACTCCTCCATCGGATAGTAATCCCATAAAATGAATAGCAGAATCGTTTTTCTTACAATTTTCTATAGCTTCTAGCAATTCTTTATTTTCAAAAAAATCTCCGTCTTTTATTGATTTTGTAATTCTAGTTAATTCTTGGTACACAATTCTTCCTGCACCTATGTTTGTATGACCAACTTCAGAATTACCCATTTGTCCATCTGGTAAACCAACATCCATACCACTTGCACCGATTAAAGTGTTAGGAGATTCTTTTATATATTTATCTAAATTTGGTGTATTTGCGGCATATATTGCGTTACACTCTGTGTTTCTATTGTATCCATAACCATCCATAATAATTAAAGCTATTGGTTTTTTGCTCATTTTATCAATCCTTCCTAATTAAAAAGACATGTAAATTGTTACTATTCAGCTATATGTATAGTGTCGAGATGTTTTACCCAAGGTATAGGGCGACCGGAAAGCCCGGTCGACTCCGCAGAGTCGAAACTCCTACAAAATCATAAACTTTACATTTAGCAACTGAATAAGTAACTGTAAATTATATTTTAAATTATTTTGATGCTTCATTTAATAAAACAGCAAATTTTTCTGCTACAAGAGAAGCTCCACCTATAAGTCCACCATCTACATCTGGTTGTGCCAATAATTCAGCAGCATTATTTTCATTCATAGAACCGCCATATTGAATTGTCATAGCATCTGCAATTGATTTATTATAAAGTTTTTCTACTGTAGTTCTTATAAATGCACAAACTTCATTTGCTTGTTCAGAAGTTGCTGTTTTTCCAGTTCCTATTGCCCATACTGGTTCATATGCAATAACTATATTTTTGATTTGTTCTTCTGAAATATTTGAAAGTGCAATTTTTGTTTGCATAGAAACTATTTCTTCAGTTATATTTTGTTCTCTTTCTTCAAGTAATTCGCCCACACATAAAATTACTTTTAAACCAGCATCAAGAGCTGATTTTGTTCTTTTATTTACTGTTATATCAGTTTCAGCAAAGTATTGTCTACGTTCACTATGACCTATAATAACGTATTTTACACCCATTTCAACAAGCATACCTGCAGAAATTTCTCCTGTAAATGCACCATTTTTTTCAAAGTGACAGTTTTGTGCGCCAACTTCAATATTTGTGTTTTCTGTTAAAGATAAAGCTGTTTCTAAATTTGTAAATGGAACACAAATTACAACACCACAAGTAGAATCCTTTGCAAGTGGAATTAACTTTTCTATTAAAGATTTAGCTTCTGCTCTGTTATTGTTCATTTTCCAGTTACCTGCTATAATTGCTTTTCTTAATGACTTATTCATAATACTAACTCCTTACTTATTTTAAAAAATTTTATAATTATATCTTTATATTTACAAAGGCGGAGAAATCCCCGCCTTTGTAAATAATTACTTTTCTGCTATAACATCTACACCTGGTAAAACTTTTCCTTCTAGATACTCTAAGGAAGCTCCACCACCAGTAGAAATATGACTCATTTTATCTGCAAAGCCTAATTGTATAACTGCAGCCGCTGAATCTCCACCACCAATGATTGTAGTCGCATCTGTTTCAGCCAATGCTTTTGCTACTGCAATTGTTCCTGCTGCTAAAACTGGATTTTCAAAAACACCCATAGGTCCGTTCCAAACAACTGTCTTTGCAGTTTTTACTGCTTCTGCAAATAATTCACGTGTTTTCGCACCAATATCTAAGCCCATTTTTGAAGCTGGGATTTTATCTGCATCAACATTTTCAACGCTTATTTCAGCATCTATTGGGTTAGGGAAACTATCGGCAACAGTTGTATCAACTGGTAACAATAATGATTTACCTTCTGCCTCTGCTTTTGCAATCATTTCTTTACAGTATTCAATTTTTTCATTATCAACTAAAGAAGAACCAACTTCATAACCTTTAGCTTTTAAGAATGTATAAGCCATTCCTCCACCAATGATTAAAGTATCGCATTTTTCAATTAAATTTGAAATAACATTTAACTTATCAGCTACTTTTGCTCCACCTAAAATAGCAACAAAAGGTCTCACAGGAACTTCCACTGCATTTCCTAAGTATTGAATTTCTTTTTGCATTAAATATCCAACTGCTGTTTCTTTGATATAATCTGTAATACCTGCAGTTGAGCAGTGAGCTCTATGTGCAGAACCAAAAGCATCCATAACAAATGTATCTGTAATTGAAGCTAGATCTTGGCTAAAAGTTTCTATATTTTTAGTTTCTTCTTTTCTAAATCTTGTGTTTTCTAATAAAACAACATCGCCATCATTCATATTTGCAACTGCTTTTTTTGCATTTTCTCCAACTACTTCATCATCTTTTGCAAAAACAACTTCTTTACCTAATACTTCAGATAATCTTGCTGCTACTGGTGCCAATGAAAATTTATCTTCTGGACCATTTTTAGGTTTACCTAAATGAGAACATAGTATAACTTTTCCACCATCGTTTATTAATTTTTTTATTGTAGGTAATGCCGCCATAATTCTGTTATCATTTGTTATAACGCCATCTTTTAAAGGAACATTAAAATCGCATCTAACTAAAACTCTTTTCCCCTTTACATTAATATCATCCACTGTGATTTTGTTTAAACCAGCCATTTCTTTTTACTCCTTTTTTTAATAAACTCTATTCGTTGTCTTTTATTTAACAACGCTCCTTATTATTTTATAACATTTTTAATCATTTTACAAGTACTTATATTAACTTTTTGAAAAAATTATCTATAATATAATTTTAGGCAAAAATCAAATTATATTTTATTTAAATTTACTAAAATATTAAAAAGCCAAAACTACTCTTAAAGATAAAAGAACCACTGACATAGCCAGTGGTCTTCTTTTCATAATAAACTTTTGATAACCATGTTAATTATGCACTTCATCCTATTTCTTAAGAACAATAATCGATTTACCTTTTTTTACGTAACCAATATTTCTTCCAGCATAGACTGCTTCCGCATTTTTTATCTGTTTAATTTTTGTAGGATACCTCGCTATCTTCTCTTCTTTTCTAGTGGCTTTAGTAATAATATCCACTCCCCAATAATATACCTCTCCGCTACCATTAATACCAAGATAGAACATTAAGCCAGTAGAATAATCCATAATATTTGCTCTCTCACAATAAGCACTTATTTCTGACAAATCACCTACATATGGATGTTTTAGATTTGACTTAAAACCACTAAACCAATAATAGATTTCCCCAGTATTTTTTATCGCAATATTACCATATCCTGATATAATATTTTGTATATTCTCTAGTTCGTCAATGGATTGAAATTCTTTTACATAACCTGGAGTACTCGAATCTTTTTCTGATTTTTTATAATCAACTAAATCACATTCATACACTTGACCGTGTTCATCCAACAATAGTGCGTACCGATTTCTTAGTTCAACCTTTTTTACATTATGTACAGAACTTACTAGAAAGGGTTCTTCAATATTACTTTTTTCACCTACACCAAGAATATAATCTGTATTTTCACCCCAAACATACAAATCACCATTTTCAATAATTGCTGCATAACTACCAGAACCACAAGAAAAATCAATAACATCAGAAAGAACAAATGTACTTTTTTTGCTCTTTGAGTCGATACTATACAAGTTGTTTTCTATATCAATAACCCAAATGGTATCATTTGCCGGAAATATAGACTTAAGTTTATATGTAGTCAACATCTTTTTAGAATTACCATTTTCATCATAAACAGTTAATTCTCCATCTGTTATTACAAACAAATCATTTGTAAAACTTGAAGAAAATATGACATCCGGCTCATTCTCCAAATAAAACATCATGAATTTTTTGTTTGAAAAATTAATTATTAATAACAATATACCTAATAAAGTAGCAATGCAAGTCAAAATAATAAATAATTTTTTTATTCTTTCACCCTATGTTTATCATTAGGTTCAATAATGATATTCCCTTCCTTATCTTTATATAAGTTATTTGTTGCTCTGATTTTTTATTCAATACAATTATGCTTATTTATGTATGTTGCAACTACTATAATTATATTTTAATCTTTTAAACTTTCAAGAATCTTTTTAAAGCATTCCTTTTCTATCTTATTTCCGTTCACCTTTTTTAAATTGTTTAATGAAAAACTTGTACTTCTTGAAGCAAATTCATATAAATTATTTGGATATTTTTCAAAGGTATCCTTTAAGAATGGACAATTCAGCCATTTGTCACTTGAACGCATTACAACAATCTTACCTGCTTCAACAGATTTTTTTACAAGTAAAAAGCTATATTTCTGTGATGGTAAATTGTACATATCCATTGTATTAATTTGACTTGCATTCTGCGAATGATATGGGAAAAGCTCTACAGCAGAAAAATATTTTAATGCTAATTCACGAGGTAATGTCCTAAATTAAATTAAATTAAATGGTAGATCTCTGCCAAATAATCGAAAATTTATAATCAAACCAATAACAATACGATGCATTTGATGCGATTTTGAAAAACGAATACCTTTTCTGACTAATCTGCTGCACCAAGTACGTAATGACAGATGTTTACGTTCGATACGCT
>Ga0209373_10001259_pt1 | contig 31200 bp, 12 predicted proteins | sample Higcelweek5metaG_FD_187173 | JGI IMG/M metagenome (GOLD analysis project Ga0209373, IMG submission 187173) | Freshwater pond sediment microbial communities from the University of Edinburgh, under environmental carbon perturbations - High... | ecosystem: Environmental > Aquatic > Freshwater >... | reverse complement strand
TGAAACCCTGATCAACGCAATACAAACTGGTGAGCGCACTGCATGTGCCCGAAAATAATTCCAGCACAAGATCGGCCGTTGCTGTTGGTGTTACCTGAATGGTTTGTACGGCATTGGTAGCTACAAAACGATACCAGACATCATCATCGGCAGTACCTGCACAACCGGTCTGCGACAGCGTTGCAGAGACTGTTGTACCGGCAGTAGACACACAGGTTGCATTTACATTGAGCAAGGCAGCACCGCTGCAGTTATCGTTCGAAGGCGCTGGTGGTGCGGTGGTGATGCATACGGTAAAGGTGCCGGTACCATATCCCGTGAAGTAATGATAAATCCTGATTTTATAAACAAATCCAATGGTTAGACCAGTTGCATAAATAGTCTCAGCTTCGCCAGTGAAACCCTGATCCATGCAATTTACCGAAGTGAGTGTTGCACAGTCGCCCGAGAAGAGCTGTAGCACCGGATCCATTCCTGCAGATGGAGTAACCGTAATAATGTGACTGGTGGCCGTTGCGGTGAAGGTGTACCACACATCGTCGTCGGCAGTACCCACACAACCGGCAATGGATTGTGTAGCCGCAGCAGTTGTTCCGTAGACAGGACTGGAACAATTTACCGTAATCGGAATAGCGGTAGCAGATGAACATTCGTCGCTCTGCGCCTGCGTTTCAACTGTTGTAATTGAAAATGCAAGACACACAATAATCCCGAAAATGAATGACATTTTCATGATATAAATAATTTATAATTCTTTGAATTCGTAAGGAATCAGGCCGGCTTCAATAAGAATGGCCTTAATATCAGCCGCATTAAAAGCTGATTCATTCTCACCTGTAGCAGCATAGGCAATAAATGAAAAGTAAATAACACCGGATTTCGAATCGGTTTTATAATCGGTCTTCACTTCAGCAATTCCCTTTATCTGCTGCATGTGCAACTGTACCTGATCAAGCTGCAATTGCGAGGCTTCGCCGGTAAAACTATATAAATATTTTTTGGTTTCAACACTTCCCGAAGAAGTCGCTTGAGCAAATCCGGAAACACAAATAAATAGAATCAAAGTAAAAACTATTCCCCCTTTCATAATCACTTTTTTACAAATATACAAATTCTGACAGCAAAATCAATTTGTACGTTAAATAAAGTGATATTTCCTACCAACAACGACATTCGATTCTAATTTTAACAAAAGATTTTGGAGCGAAATGGCGAGACCTGTCCGCTAATTTGGCCATTTTGACTTGTCTCTTAACAAACGCCGAGACGGATGCGCGGCACACCGCGTGATTTTCCAACTCAAAGGTGCTTCGCGTCTCCTATGTCCCCGCAGCCCTAAAGGGCATCGGGCTATTATTTTTGGACTACGCCTGTAGTCCCTTCCAAAGGAACCAACTATAGTAATTTTGGGAGTAAACGTTTTTAGCCAATTTATATGATAGTGTCATATACATTTGCATTTTGTATTTCAAACGTCTCTCGTATTCTCACATTTTCACATGTGCGAACCTGTCACTACGTAAAAAGTGGCAAGCTGTTTTACGTGAGCGCCACATTTCCACATCATATTTCGTGTTTCGTATATAGTATTTACTCCAGCACTTCTCTCATCTGCAGCCATTCGGCATTATCAATGGGGCGCTCGGAAAGAATTCTGCCTTTGTACATGCCGCTGCGCAGGTAGCCCCAAAGTGTTTTTTGATAAGGATATCCGGGCAAATAAGCCTGACAGCTGTCCAGAATGCTGATGAATTGCTGGTCGAGCGGGATCCACAAAATGGGTTTATAACTTACCAAATTGTAATTTTTATCATATATGTTTTTTCCAATACATAATGCAATCGGAAATACATCTGATCCATTATGCAATTCCAGAATTCTGACAACCGCGCAGTCAACTGACGCCAAAACTGTGTCAGGAAGCATTTCTCCTGTATAAGGGTCAATCCGCTCAAGCGTATCATATTTGTACGCTTTGACAACAACTTTCTCACTGTTCAACCTGTGTGAAAAAAAACGGAGAGAATCATACGCATATGCCTCATGACACTTCTCCAAAGTTTCTATTGTAACTGAAGAAACAGAGGAATAGCCATAAATATCGCTGCCATCTAAAAACGGAAAATTAAAATACGATGTAGCTTGTTTTTGAATATTATTAATTTTTTCGGAAATGTTGAAGAACGTATTATAGTATATCTCAAAAAATGAATAATTGTAATCAAAATCCTCAACTTCTTTCATCACAACACATGCTGAGCCACTGACTGATTCAGGATATGAAAATAATCCGGTAGCCGGACTTTTATAGTTAACCTTGTCAGAAAGTAAACCTGCCATATCCGGGGTGATAAAATGCGAACCGGGGTTTAAATCCTCAATTGGTATCTGTCTTAAAAAATTCAGGTAAGACATAGATGAATCCGGACAATGCAAACATCTTCGTTCCAGAATTGCACTGACCAATGGTTCTTTTAAACTGAAATAAGCAAGGCTCCATCCATAGAAAAGCAATGTGTCATTGTTCCGCTGTGTAAGCGGAGCCAGCCCGGCAAAGACGCGGGAGATCAGATTGAATTTCTCGTCTCGACAGGCAATAAAAAACACGCAATACCCCTTTACATTTTGCAAAGAGTACGGAATATCTTTTTGAATAAAACCGTCGCCGAAAACCCAGGTGCCTTTTTCTCTTTTTCCCAGTTGATATTCAATAACACTCCAATCATGCTTCAATTGGCCGACGATATTAGAACGAGCCTCCATTTTTTTGGTCTTAACCAGTTCCAGCAAATCATACACCAGGCTCCCCTCGCCGGTTTCCGAAGTTGAATAAAACAACGGCGCAAAACGAGGATCCGTTGCAGAGACAACGACTTCTTCAATCATTACATAAGCAGGTGGCGTCTCCTGCTGAGCAAAGCCTGTTATGCAGAAAACGAAAAAAGTAATAGCAGAAAAAAACAGCTTGTTCATTAATCTTGTTTTTTCAAATATATAAACTTTTTCGTAATAATGCGAGACTGTTCAATTCAAAGGTGCTTCGCGTGCTCTACCTGCCTGGCCTGCCTGTTGCAGTTAAACTGGCAGACAGGTCCCCGCAGCCCTGAGCTTCGCACACTCAGCTTCCAGGGCATCGGGCTATTAATATTGGACTACATCCGTAGTCCCTTCCAAAGGAACCAACTATTGTCATTTGGGGGTAAACGTTTTTAGCCACGACATATAACTCACCACTGGCTACTGACTATTGACAACTGTTTCTCACTGTTTCTCCAGATACCACACTTCTTTTTTGTGACTGCCATTGTCGAGGCCGGCTGCGGTGTTGTCGAAGCTGGTCCAGATCATATTGCGGCGGCCATCCCATGCAACCGAATACGAAAAATAAGAATACCACGGATAATTATCAACCATAAATTCAATGCGGGTTACATCATTGTCGGTGCCGCCCACATCAACGCTCCAGTAATAATCGCCCGAACCCGATCCGTTGGGCAGCGTGATGTTTCCGGGGTTGCAGTATAAATCGTAATGATCGCGTTTTTTGTTCAGCCCTTCGTCAATCAGCGTCACCGTGCCGGGATTGAGATGTGTTGTGTCAAGAATAAAATCGTTGGCGGTTGAATCAAAATAATACACTTCGGCTTTTGTAATATTCCAAACGCCATCCATGCGCGAAGCCATGTTGTTGTCGGGTGAACACGCAGCCAGCATCAGAAGCGGCAAAGCAAAGAGTATAGATGAATATTTTTTCATGATTATTTTCCAATTAAGAATGAAACACCAATACTAAAACGAAGTGCAGAAACATCCGGCAGGACGTAATACTGCTCTGGAAGCGTGTTCTGCGAAGCAATGATCTCGTTGTAGTGATAATAATCCGTCGGGATAACATCGGTACCGGGTACTGAATTTGAGCGACCATTATCTTTATCGTGTAATTGAAAGCTCAAATAATTGGCCTGTTTAAACAGTTTTTCAGCACGAATCTGCAAGCCGATCCCTTCTGCAACCGGTATCTGTGCTTTAAGTCCGAGAATACCTGCCACATACATGCCGGTAAACTGGCCATTTAAAATCTGATTCAGACTATAGTTGATGGTACCGTCGGCATATTCGCTGTACGAAATCAGATTAATCCTTCCAACGGTAAAACCGGCTGTGGCCCAGATTCCGGCGAAACCGTCGCCTCCAACACCCAGGTTAAACAACATGTCGAAATAGCCCGTTCTGAGTTTAAAGATTCGTGATTCGCCGGTTTTAAAAAATGCTTTTGTATTTTCGCGGAAATTGTTGTAGGAAATATCCATACCAATCGGGCCATTCCCAACAGAAAAAGCAATATATTTCCCGGTGGCAAAATTAAACGGCTCCATTTCTTGTGTTAACACTTCGGAATGATAGCGATTGTACGAATCGGTAAAATATTCAAAAGTCGTATAGTTCATTTTCGAAAAAACAGGACCTGCCGAAAACGCGGCGTATTGCGCATTTGAAGCCAGAACGACTGATAACAGAAATACCGACAAAAATAATTTTCTCATACGTACCGGATTAATATTTATTTTTGTTTGAAAGAGTAAAAATATAAAATCCTGCGACAAAAATGAAAAGGATAAAAATTTTATTATTGCTGACGCTCGCTATTGCTTTATCAATGCCGTCCTGCAACAGGTTTGAGGAAGGCGCCATCAGTATGCGTTCGGTAAAAAAGCGCCTGAGCCGCACCTGGGTTTTGGAGAGCTATTACGTAGATGGCGTCGATAAGACTGCTTCGTGGAATGCTCAATATCCCAACTATAAAATTGAATATCGCGAAAATTTCACGTATGAAGCTTTTATTGGCAACGACAGCACGTATTCGTATGGAGTGTATTCTCTCACGGACTGGTCAAAGAAAATTGTCAGAAAGCCCAATGCTGATCCCACAAGTGAAATTGTTCATGATGTTTTGAAACTCAGCACCAACGAGCTTTGGACCATAGTTGGAACCGAGGAATTTCATTTTGTGGCAGAAGACGAATAGTGGAAAGTTGAAAGTATATTCACCCATTATATTGCTTTTTCAAGGTGTTCATGAGCTCGCCACTTCGTGTCTCGGTTGTAAAGTTTCTAAAGATGACGTGAAAGCTTGCGGGATGCGGCATACGGTTGGTGGCACAAAGCGCAACGCCTTTTGCCTCTCGCCTGAAGCCTTATACCTATAGCGCCGAAGGCCTCAAAGAAAGCTGCGCAGCACCATCGGATGCGCTGAAGGCGCAATATATGTTAGCCTTGGGCAGAATGCCCCAGAAACAAGATGTGCTAAGCTCCTTTGAAGTGGAAAGTTCATAAAGATGACGTTGTAGGGGGATGTTGTAAGTAATATGCATTTCTCGCTCATCACTCATGGCTTATCACACATCCTTGAAGTAGTTTCTGTCTCATGTTTTTGTATTTTTACGGTATCTTGTTTTCACACATTTTCACATGAACGAAGTTCCACATTTTCACATTAAAACATCATGTCAGCACCATTTCAAAAAGACACCCAATACTTCAAATTCTGCAGCTATGGATTTTTGAAAAATCTGCGGTTTTTCGATCCGTTTCTGTTTTTGTTTTTTCTCGACAAAGGATTATCATACTTCGAAATCGGTCTTCTGATCTCGTTTCGCGAAGTGATGGTGTATATTATGGAAATTCCCGCCGGCATTATTGCCGATGTACTTGGTCGTCGCAAAGTGATGATTTTTGCATTCATTGCTTACATCATTTCATTCTCTGTTTTCTTTTTTGCGAATGCATTCTGGCTGTTCATGCTGTCGTTTATTTTTTACGGATTCGGCGATGCGTTCCGGCAGGGCACACACAAAAGTATGATCATCGATTACCTCCGCCTGAAAGGCTGGAAAGATCAGAAAACAGCGTACTATGGACATACACGTTCGTGGTCGCAGATCGGATCTGCCGTGTCGTCGCTGATTGCTGCAGTGATTGTTGTTTTTACTGGCGACTACCAGAGCGTTTTTATTTTCAGCACAATTCCGTACTTTCTGAATCTGATGATGATGACCACCTATCCGAAAGAACTCGATGGGGAAATTGTGCGACACAAAGGAAGCGATCTGAAAGAAAATTTCCGTCAGGTGATACGCGATTTAATCACAACAATTAAAAATCCGGCGGTATTAAAAACCGTTGGGAACCTCAGCTTTTACACGGGTTTTTACAAAGCCATCAAAGATTATCTGCAACCACTGCTCGAGACCATTGCTGTATCGATGCCGTTGTTTCTGATGCTGCACGAAAAACAGCGATCGGCCATGTTGATCGGAATTATTTTCTTTTGTATTCATCTCTTCACAGCCTTTGCATCGCGCAGTGCTGGCCGTTTCGCGAAAAGATTCAACACCGTTGCGGCCCCACTCAACATCACGCTTTTATCCGGTTTTATTTTTGGACTTGTAGCAGGAATCTGCTATTCATATGACTGGCTTATCGCAGCAGCAGTGCTTTTTGTAATTATTTATGCGGTGGAAAATCTTCGAAAACCTATTGGCATCAGTTATCTGACCGATAAAATTGATCCGACGGTTTTAAGTAGTTCGCTGTCGTTTCAATCGCTGGCCGAAACAATGATTGCCGCTATCATTGCACCCGCCATTGGCTTTATTGCCGACCGGTACAGCATTGGCTGGGGATTGATTGCGGTATCGGCATTTATGCTGATTCCGGCAGTGCTGGTGAGGATTTCAACCAACTCTCGAAGGGTTTAAAACCCTTCGAGAGTTTATAGGAGTTGGTTGAAAAAGCAAAAGGGGAAATTGCTCTCCCCTTTCGTTACAAATTGAAAACCTGAAAAATTAGTGTTGCAGAATAATTTTCTCAGTGACTGATGTTTCGTTGTTGCGTACAAAAAGGAAATACACGCCATTGACCATGTCGGCGGTATTGATTCTGTAAACTGAGTCAGAAACAACAGTTTCGTTGCTGACAATTTCACCGATTGAATTAACCAGCGTAATATTTACCTGTCCGTTCATAACCGGAAGTACTACAAAAAGCTCATCATTGGCCGGATTCGGATAAACCGTTACCACTGATTGCTGATGATTGTCGAGTCCGGATACAATACTGATAAGCATTGAATCGATTGCTGGATCGCACGAACCCGAAGGATCGTTGGTGGTGAGATATAATGTAACATTGGTTTCTGAAGCATCGGGTGTGTAAACAGCATTAAGCGTCATGGCATCCGGAGCAAAAGTTCCGAGGCCGCCTGACCAGGTTGCTGAAGTGGCACCACCGCCGATAACGCCATTCAATGTTACAGGCTGTGATTGATTTACACCTTGATCAACACCAGCATCCACTGAGGCCGGAAGGCTTGGTGTAATGGTCAGCGTCTGAGCTGCTCCATTACCGCATGAATTCGAAGGAATGACAATGAGATTGCCCGATGCGCCGCTGGTATTGGCAGTAATACTGTTGGATGTTGTTCCCGATGTCTGTGACCAGCCTGAAGGGAATGTCCAGGAGTAGGATACACCTGCAACCTGAGTAACAGAATAAGCTTCTTCGCTGCCGGCACAAGGTGATACATCACCCGAAATAGCCGATGGCTGCGCAGGCAATGCCGTAACAGCAATCGTCACGGTACTTGCTGTACCCGAACCGCAGGTATTGGAAGGTGTTACAGTGATATTACCGCTGGCACTTCCTGCGTTTGCAGTAATGCTGTTTGAGTTTTGTCCTGAAACAATGTTCCAGCCTGCAGGTACAGTCCATGTATACGTAACACCCGCCACATTGGTAACAGTATACGTCAAGTTGGATGCGGCTTCGCAGACAGTTGTCGTTCCGGAAATTGCCGACGGCTGTGCCGGTGCAACATTAATGGTAAGTATGGCGGCATTGGATGTAGCTGCGGGAGGTGTTCCGTTGTCAACAATGCAGCGATACTGATATCCGTTGCAGGCGGCGATGGTATTATTGAGCGACAAGGTGGCAGTTGTCCATCCTGAATAAATCGGATCCGTACCTGCTGTTGTGATGTTGTTCCAGCTTGTTCCATTATCGGTTGACACCTGCCACTGATAAGTAAGGCCGGAGCCCGATGCAACAACAGAGAACGAGGTATTTGTGTTTGCGCAAATGCCCACACTTACCGGCTGCGAAGTAATCGCAGCTGAATTATTTACCGTAAGGGTTGCTGCAGCCGATGTAGCTGTAGGTGTACAGCTTCCAGTTACAATACAACGATACTGATAATTATTGTTTCCAATAACAACGCTTGTGAGTGTCAAGGTTGAGGTGGTATATCCAGAGTAAACAGGATTACTGCCGGCAGCCGTGATATTGTTCCAGCTGGTACCGCCATCGGTTGATACCTGCCATTGGTATGAAGTGGCATTGGATGCTATAACGGTAAACGAAGTGTTGGAGCCAGCTCCAACGGTAGCATTGGATGGAGCAGATGTAACAGCGGGAGCAAGCGCAGCTGAAACAGCCAGCGTTTGAACTGTACCATTTCCGCAGCCGTTAGATGGCGTAACGGTAATATTTCCTGCAGCAGAACCCGAAGTCACAGTAATGCTATTGGTATTCTGACCGGCAGTAATAGACCATCCTGCCGGAACAGTCCAGTTGTAGGTAACACCTCCAACACTGGTTACATTATAAGTAAGGCCGGTGGTGGAGCTGCAAGGACTTGTGGTGCCGGAAATAGCTGATGGCTGTGCAGGTGCTGCACCCATGGTAACGACCAGTGTTTGTGCTGTTCCTGAACCACACAGGTTCGATGGTGTTACGATGATATTGCCAGCGGTTGAACCGGCAGTAACGGTGATACTGTTGGTGTTCTGACCGGCAGTAACAGACCATCCTGCCGGAACCGTCCATACATATGAGATTCCTGCTACAGATGTAACATTATAGCTTATACCGGTCTGACCAGGGCAAACTGTTGCTGTTCCTGAGATTGCTGAAGGTTGTGCAGGAAGAGAACTTACTGTAATGGCCAGTGTTCTGGCAGTACCTGTGCCGCTGGCATTGACAGGGGAAACCTGAACATTGCCACTTGTGGCACCAACTGTAACGGTCAGCGAATTTGTTCCCTGACCTGAAACAATGACCCAGCCTGCTGGAACAGTCCAGTTGTAAGCTACGTTGGCAACATTTGTTACGCTATACACCTGGGTTGATCCCTGGCAAGGCGTAGCGCTGCCGGTCATGGCCGATGGCTGTGCAGGCACAGCGGAACATAAAGGAATATCAATGGCATACGATTGCATCACATTCTTTGTGGCATTGTCCTGAAGGAAAATAACGGCCTGCAGGTCTGACATTTCTTCGACATTTGTGGTGCTCAGGTCCTGTGTAAAAGAAGTGTAATAACCGATTCCGGAGGTAAAAGGAACGATTGATCCTGCACCATTGGGAAACATCTTCATCATGACATTTTTAAAAGAAGTTTCACCATTGTTTCCAACATTTCCGGTCGTGGTTTTTTCAACCACAACGGTGTGTAATGTGAAATTTCCACCAACATATGGATTTACAATAACCGGAATAAACACATTGTCGCCCGAATAAGTCGGGACAGTGGTCATGGTGAAAAATGCCGGTGTTGCAACAGCAGCATTCAACGCCGATGTCAATCCTGCTGTAGTCCACGTTGCAAGCGTTCCTCCCTGAATATACATGTCGGGAACTCCACTAACGCCATAATAATCGCGCCTGGTGCCACCTTCAGTAGTGTAATATACATCACCGGGAGCAGGCCAGTTCATCTGATATTTAATCAACGATTGTGTTCCAACATGAGATGTCAGCCATGGATTAAAAGTACTGGAATTAAAACTGGCACAAGGGGCACAAGTCGAGCTGGTAAATTCTTCAAAGAGCGGAAACATGGTCACTGTTTGTGTGGCCACGCTGATCAATTTTGTCAGAGTATCGTTGCTGTGATTCATGTCGTTTGAACCGTTCACATTGCTGATCCACACTTTTGCGGTATGGTTTCCTGGCGTTGCTGTCCAGGCTGGCGTGCAGGTATAATTGTACGATGCGCCAAAGGCCAGGTTCTGTCCGGTAACACTGGTGGTATTGGTCGTTCCGCCATCTACCGAATAATTCACATTGAATGAAGTGATCGCCGAGGTGCCAACATTGGATATCTGTCCGGTGAGGCTTGTCGATCCGGCGTTCATGAAAGAAGGATTGGTAACAGTTGCCAGTTTGCCGTCGAGCGAATAAGGCGCTGAAAGATTTATATCATCGATGTACCAGTAATCAATATCGTATGAGTCGCCGGTAAAGAAAATAGCCACCTGAAAATTGGCCGCATTGGTGTTTGCATTGTTGATGAGAATGTTTCTGGTCTCAGCAATATTCCCGGTCACCGTCTGAGACCATACGGTTGTCCAGGCGCCACCGGTACCTGTGCGGGTTGCAACGCCGATGGTAAACGAGTTCGAATAATAATCGACCATGTGGTTGAACGAAAAAGATACGGTAGGTTTACCGGTCAGGTCAATCAGTGGACTTATAAAATAAGTACCGGTCGTGAATTGTGGAGTCCAGCTCATTTGGGCTTCACCACCGGGTGTTCCCGCAGCGTTGTTCGTGGTGACCCTTGTCCAGTTGGCAGCATTGGCACTGAAAGTCCAACCTGCCGGGGGAAAGGTTGCTGACGTAAAGTCAACATTGAAAATCTGCTGTCCGAATGTAATGCTGACAAGCAGACAAGCAAAAAAGGTGAATACTGTTCTCATTGGTTGTTTGATTTGGTGCTCAAATGTATGAATCAGTAAGCTCCTGACACGCATTTAAATTTTTGTTTTATTCATTCAACACATAAATTTGATAAACAGGAAGACTAATTAAAGTATTTGGCCAAGTGAATCATGACAATAAATGATTTTCGGAAATCGTTTCTGTTATATGAAACCCCTCCGATTTGTAATACTTTTGTTTTGTCTGTCCAGCGCAGGCGTCAGTGCTCAAAGCGATAGCCTGACGTCTGCAGGGCAGATTTCGGTTGGTGTGCGAAGCAGTTGGGGACTGGTATATGAACACGAATGGAACCGGGCGGCATTCGGCTCCGGCGCACAATTTCGTTTGCGGTTTTCCGAAAAAGTAAATTCAGATTGGTTCATCGATTATCTGCAGGGAGATCTCGCCGACATCGCAAAAAGAACCGATGTTCATATCGGCTGGAGTGTACTATATTATCCGTTGAACAAGAAAACAATACTACAACCCTATCTTCTGGCCGGACATTGTTTTGAATTGCTCCGGATTTCGGAAAACACCAACGATGCAAATTTCGTTACCCGCAAAAGCGCATCCGTACAAGCCGGAGCAGGAGTGCATCTGCATCTGACACCCAGAGCCGATATTTCATTTGTTGCGCAATACATGATTCATTTCGGAACCAACATCAACGTAACCGATAATCCGGTGACTTTCACAAAACCCGGCGGCATTGCATTGCAGGATCATATACTTTTACATGTTTCATTCAACTATCAGATTGCAGATTTATGGTAGCCCGAATATTAAACATATTGTTTTTTATCCTTGCTGTATTTCTGCACGATGCCTCCGCGCAGAATTCAAAAGCTGGGTTGATTCGCTTTAATGCTGGTCTGGCACAGGGTTTCATGCTGACGCACGACAGTCGACCACTATTTGTGGATGGCTTTGCCGAATATTTTATAGAGGAGAAAATCAGCATCAAAGGTACATGCACGCAGCTGATGGCCGACCGAATCGAAGATGGTATGCTAAAAAGCTACACGGGAATTTCGTTCGGAATGGCCTGGCATGCGGGAAATGATTTGCACGACTTTTCAATCGCCATGCAGCCTGGCGTAGTGTATCAGCGTCCTGGTCTGATATTCATTAACCATGTTGCTGAACCGAAACTAGCTCCATCACTTATGTTCACGGCCACTTACTCCCTGTTTTTTTCAAATCCGTTCCACTTCTATATTTCCGTTTCCGAAAACAATTCATTTTACCGTGGCGCACCCGATGGAAACATCAACACCTCGTGGATCAGCATTACGGGCGGGCTTGGATGGCATGTACGAATAATGAACAAGGAACAAGGAAGGATGAAGGAAGAAGTGAATACCGAACACTGAACAGCGAACAAGGAATAATGAACAAGGAAGGGTGAAGTAAGAAGTGAACATCGAATCATGAACACCGAACACGGAATTTCGAAGTTTATTTTCACTTCAAATTTCAGTGTTCGATGTTCAGTGTTCTTGTTATTCCACCACAACCCGCTTCAACACACAGCCTTCAGCGTTTTCAATCTTTAGATGATATATTCCCCCGGAATAGTTTTTCAAATCTATACTGAGCGCTTGTTTACGACAACAGGGTTCATTAAAAACAATCTGACCGGCAGCGTTGATGAGTGTTACAGCATACACATCACTGATTTCAAAATCCAGAAAAAGAAAATCAGATGCCGGATTTGGATGAACGGAAACAGAAATATTGTTTTGTGCTTCCTGCACCGAATAGGGCGGAAAGCCTGATGTAATGAGCCCGTTGCGCAGGTTGCTTCCTTTATAGGTTCCGAAAAGAACGGTTGAATCGGTACACGGAACGTTCAATGCATATACGTTGACTATTGTTGAATCTGTTGCAGTAAAAGTCTGGTCGTAGCTGAGCGAAATGAGCTCAAGCAGACCGTCGTTGTTGATATCAGCCAGATTGGCGCCGTTCATAAATGAAAAACCCTGAGGTCTGAGTGGAAATCCTGCTGCTTCGCCGCTGCCGTCCATTTTAAAAGCATGAATAAAACCAGATCCGCCATCGCACAAATTGCTGCCAGTGACAACTTCGTATTGCGAGTCGCCATCGACATCGGCAATAGTAACAATCCCTTCATCGCCGCCACGCGCCGACATTGGAAAACTGGAAAGCGCCACAGCGTTTTTATCGAATCCAAACAACATTGGCAAAACGGTATCATTAACCGGGCGGGTAAAAAACAAACTGTAATTTCCGTTTTGATTCAGGTCGGCCACGGCCGGAGGACAGTATGTCCAGTTTGCGTCGGGCACTGCCACAGGCCAGCCATTGTGATACGATCCATCGTGATTAAGCACATAAAACTCAGGCACATCACCAATGGTTGAGCCCACAATATTCAGAGTACCGTCACCATCAAGATCCACCAGCAGCGGCGATTGATATGAAAAGGTTGTGTTGGTATTCAACACCGGGAATCCGGCTTTCAATGCGCCGTTCAGATCAAAAGCCAATATGTCGTTGTATGAACAGAGAATGATTTCTTTGCTGCCGTCACCGTCGATGTCGCCTGCCGAAGGGGTGACAGATGGTGTTGCATCGATGACTACCGGCCAGTTTGCGCTGAAGGATGTTCCGTCCATGTTCCGGATATGAAGATTTCCCTGCGGATATACACGTTCGTTATAAATAATCTCCAGCGTATTATCTCCGTTTACATCGGCCATGACAGGGCTGCAGAGAATCCAGTGATCGCTGTGATTGATCGGCCAACCGGGAAGGTCGTTGCCATTATGGTCGAGAAGATATATTCTTCCGTTGGCGGGCGATCCACCAGTGGCCTGAGCAATCTCGAACTGCCCGTCGTTGTTCATGTCGCCAACCGTAGGCGGATACATGGCTGTACCGATGAGTGTTTTTGACCAGAGAATACTTCCGTCATCATTATAGGCGCACAACAGATTATTGGATGCAACCAGAATTTCTTTTCTGCCGTCGGCATCAATGTCTTCGGCAGCGACACAACGCATATTCTTGAAACTTGCATTTGAAGCCATCTTAACAGGCCATCCGGGCAATTGGCTTATGAGTTTTTCCTGCGTGTCTGGTTTAATATCGCCGCTGAGCAGAATGACGTTTACCGAGCCGTCGGTTTCGAGAAAGGCCCTGGTGGTTTGCGCCATAGAGTTGTATGAACAAAAAATCAAACACAATGATGTTATTAACAAAGGAGTGTAACGTGCATTCATGGCTTTTATATTTAAAAAATCTTCGGTCGGATCTTAAAATCTGACCGAAGATAATACAAATATTTTTTAGAAAAATGTTTATCGTTCCACCACAACCCGCTTCAGCACAAAGCCTTCGGCGTTTTCAATCTTCAGCATATACACGCCGGGCGCAACAGAATTCAGATCAAGCTGTGCTGTTTTTTGTGCAGAAATTTGTGTTGTTTGAACAGTTTGTCCGAGTGCATCGATGAATGAAATTGTATAATCATCTTCAGCGGGGAATGTGATGGTGAGCTGGCCGGAGGTTGGATTGGGGAAAACAGCAATACTGGATTCGTCCATCTTTTCAATGCCATTGCAGTCACTCACTTCAACCGACACGGAGTCACTGTTTTCGCAACCGGATGAATCGGCATAAGTATAAACGATAGTCCAGTTACCGGCTCCAGCCACTGCCGGATCAAATGTACTTCCGGAAACGCCATTGCCTGCAAACACTCCTCCTGCAGGAATTCCAGACATGGTAACTGCCGAATGATAAACACAATAATATGGATTCATGTTTTCTATGCTCACAACCGGCAAATCGTTTACTGTTAATTGCAGAACAGAAACACTGTCGCAACCATTTTGGGTTAGGAGTGAATCGAAATATATCCCCGAAGTAAAATACTGGGTTCCATGCCATGAATACACATCGCCTTCACAAATCATTGCGTCTTCAATAAATTCATAGGCTGGAAAAACTGTAAGATGTAGAATATGGACGCTGTCGCAACCATACACCGAAGTGAGGCTGTCGTAATAAATTCCTGAAAATAAATACAAACTGTCGTTCCAGAAATAGCCTTCATTACTGCACGCAGAAACATTTTCGGTAAATACGTCCGGTTGATGAATGTTCAGCTTCAAAGTATAACTACTATCGCAACCATACATTGACAAATGGTTTTCATTATAGAATCCTGCAACACTATAATAGTTACCGCGCCACAAGAAGCTTTGCCCTGCACATATATCGGTCACCAACGTATCATTAAACACAGGATGCACAATCAGGTTAAGTTTAAAAACGCTGTCGCAGCCATATAGTGAATGCAGGCTGTCGGTATAAAGCCCCTGTGATGTATACATGTTGCCGCGCCAGTAATAACTTCCGTTCTGACATATTTCTGCCTGTTCCGTTGTTTCATATGCCGGATGAGAAATCAGATGCAGAATAAACACACTGTCACAGCCGGACGAAGAAGTCAGAACATCGGAATAAGTACCGCTGTTGAAATAGCGATGTCCGCGCCAATAAAAACCTTCATTATTGCAGGTTTCAGCATTTTGTGTAAACTCATACTCCGGATTCACGGAAAGATTCAGCACAAACACACTATCGCAGCCAAACACGGATGTAAGACTATCATAATAAACCCCCGGCTGAGTACAAGCACGTCCTCTCCAGACAAAAACATTGCTGGCACAAATCTGTTTATTCAGTACATTTTCGTACAACGGCCGAACCATCAGTGCAAGGATATACACACTGTCGCACCCATATGCAGTTGTCAGGCTGTCGTAATAAATTCCGGTTGTATAATATGTATTTCCACGCCAGAAATAGCTTTCGTTCTGACAAATATTTACGGATAACGGAATCTGATAATGCGGATGCACATTCAGTTTCAGAACAAAAATACTGTCACAGCCATGCAGGGTGGTCAGAGAATCATAATAGGTTCCTGAATTGAGATATGTATTTCCTCTCCAGGTATAAGATTCATAATCACAAATGTTCGCAATGAGAATCGAATCATATGTCGGGTGGGTAATCAGATTCAGCACAAAGACACTATCACAACCCGAAGCAGTAAATAAAGTATCGAAATACACGCCGGCAGTATCAAGTGTCCGGCCGCGCCAGTAAAAGGTTTCATTATCGCAGATTTCGGCACTTGCGCTGAATTCAAAAGTTTGATTTATCTGCAGATGAAATACATACACACTATCACAACCAAATTGTGTGAGTAAACTGTCGTAATAAATTCCTGCAGCATTGTATGAATTACCGCGCCAGATGTAGCTTGCATTGTCACAGGTCTCCCCATATTCATGTATTTCATATGTAGGATTCACAATCAGATTCAATGTAAACACGCTGTCGCAGCCATACTGTGTCAGCAGGCTATCGTAATAAATTCCCGTGGACACATATGGTTGTCCGCGCCACGTGTAGCTTACATCATCGCATATCTGCTCCGTATGAACAAATTCAAAAGTCGGATGTGTTATCAGATGTAAAACAAACACACTGTCGCATCCATATTGAGTAAACAGACTGTCGTAGTATATTCCCGCATAAGTGTATGTATTGCCGCGCCAGGAATAGGTTTCGTTATCACATATTTCGGCACTTTCGCTGAATTCGTATGTCGGATTCACCTGCAGATGCAATACAAACACACTGTCGCATCCATATTGAGTAAACAGACTGTCGTAATAAACACCAGCCATTGTATATGTATTGCCGCGCCAGAGGTAGCTTGTATTGTCACAGGTTTCGCCGGTTTCATGAATTTCATGCGTTGGATGAACAATCAGATTCAGGGTATATACACTATCGCAACCAAACTGCGTTGTCAGACTATCGTAATACATGCCGGCCGTAACATATGTATTTCCGCGCCACGTGTAGCTTTCGTCATCGCATATCTGCTCCGTATGAATAAATTCAAAGGTCGGATGTGTTATCAGCTGTAAAATAAATACGCTGTCGCAACCCGATATAGTTAAAAGGCTGTCATAATAAGTTCCTGCATTACTATATGTATTGCCGCGCCAATACAAGGTTTCGTTATCGCAGATTTCATTAATCTCGCTGAATTCATAGGTTGGATTCACCTGCAGATGCAGCACAAACACGCTATCGCAACCATATTGTGTATTCAAACTGTCGTAATAAATTCCCGCAGTGTTGTATGAATTGCCACGCCAGAAATAAAAATCATTATCACAAACCTGAGCATTCTGATTGAACTCGAAATGAGGTCTTACATATAAGCTAGCCTCGTTTGAATAAACAACAGAATCGGGACAGGAAGAACTGATAATGCACCGGAATTTATACAAATCCATGCCAGCGGTAGCTGTAGAAACATGCAGCGAATCAGTCTGAGAGCCCGAATAGGTGCTGTTATCCGTCACATCAACAAAACCGCTGCCCATATCCACCTGCCACTGAAAGGTAAGCCAGTTGCCCGTTGTACGGGCTTTGAAATACGTATTTTCATATAAGCAAACCGAAACATTGTTGAGCGGACTTGAAAACGCAGGCGCGTCGCAGATTTCAACCAGTTTGGTATAATACGGACTTTTGCCTTTTTCGGAATTAAAGTCAAATTTCTTCAGATATTGACCAGTAGCTGAATTAAATTCAAACAACACACCCATATTATTTGCACCACCCGACACGGTCATGCCATACAATTTACCTCCCGATGAAAGCATGAGTGTTCCCTGTGGATCGCTTCCATTTGCAGTTCCGGTAAAATCAATTTTTTTTGTAAGTACCGAAGTTTGCGGATCAAATTCAAACAGCACCCCCATATTACTGACACCACCTTTTGAGGTGAGACCATACAATTTCCCATTCGGACCTGAAGTCAGCGAACCATAAGGATTGGCGCCGTTCGACGATCCTGCAAAGTCAATTTTTTTTGAATAAATTCCGGTGCCTAAATCATATTCAAATAAAACGCCCATATTGTTCAAACCACCGCTATACGTCATTGCGTATAGTTTTCCGTTGTCAGCCATCACAAAATCACCATAAGGAACAGCACCGGTTGCACTACCGTCAAACGACATCAGCGAGGTATACACATCCGTTAAATAGTTATAATGAAATATTGTTCCTTTATCGCCTGCACCCCCATATGAGGTCATTCCATACAGATTTCCGGCAGAGGTTTCAATCATTCCCCCATAAGGCTGGCTGCCGGTTGTAGCACTGTCAAGGTGCCGTTTAATTGTATTGATACCAGAGATGGGATTGAATTCATACAATGTTCCTTTTGAATAAGTTCCGCCACCATACGTTAACCCATAAAAATTTCCGCCCACAGTTTGAATCATAGCACCAACCGGATAGCCGCCGTTTCCGGTACCATCATAATCCAACAGCTTTTCAAATATCTGATCCGATGGATTAAAGCGGAACATAACACCAAAATCGCTTACACCGCCATAGGTTGTGGTGCTATACAATTTTCCATCGCTTGCATGAATCAACGAACCATAGGGATATCCACCACCGGTGATAACGGCAAAATCAAATTTCTTAATGAAAGTATTGGAAAGAAATTCAAGTTCAAAAATAACCCCATTGTTATTTAAACCACCGGAATTAGCTGTCCCATACATCTTTCCATTCGAGGCCAGCATCAATGATCCATAAGGAGATCTGCCCTTGCTGACCCCATCAAAATCCTGCATTTTCGTTATTACACCTGAAGCCGGATCAAAACGGAATAATACTCCGCTGCTGTTTAAACCACCGGTAGAAGTCATTCCGGAAAGAACACCAGATGCGTTAATCAGCATACCATAAGGTGCCCGTCCGATATTAGTTCCATCGAAATCAATTTTTTTTGTACACACGGCAGAAACCGGATCATACTCAAACAAAACACCATAAGCAGATGCTCCGCCCTGTGTTGTTAAGCCATATAAAAGGCCATTCGAAAACTCTGTTAAACCACTGTATGGTCTACTGCCATTTACAGCCCCGGCAAAATCTGTTTTTTTCTGAAGAATACCAGTAGTGATATTAAATTCAAAGATAACACCCAAATTATTTGCACCGCCTGCATAGGTCATTCCATATAAATTTCCATTCGATGCCTGCATCAATGATCCATAAGGATTGCGACCAGTTGACGTACCATCAAAATCCCATTTTTTCGTCAAAGCTCCGGTAGCTGTGTTGTATTCAAACAAAACGCCCATATTGTTTGTGCCACCAGCGGACGTAAGACCATACAAAAGGCCGTTTGAAGCCACAATCAGCGACCCGAATGGATTTCGGCCTTGAGTAGCCGAAACAAAATCTATTTTTTTTGTATACGTACCATTGACCGGATCAAATTCAAACAAAACACCCAGATTGTTTGTACCACCACTTTGCGTCATTCCATACATTTTGCCGTTTGGAGCAAGCGTCAAAGATCCATATGGATTTTTACCATTCCCCGCTCCGTTGAAAATAATTATTGGCGCATATACGCCACTGCTGATGTCGTACTCATACAACACACCGCCGTCGTATGCGCCGCCACCGAATGTCATTCCATACAATTTTCCGTTAGTAGCTTCGCATAGTTGTGAGTACAAAGGATTACGACCGGGCAACTCAATAAAATCATGCATCACCTGCAGCGAATCGCCATAACCGTTTGTGTTGAAAATAACACCTCCGCCATTACCACCATTATAGGTCATTCCCCAGAATGAACTGTAATACTGAGAAATTCCCGAAAAAAATATATGGATAAAAGCCAATGTCAGGTAAAATCTTTTCATAGGCTGTAAGTTGGTTTCACATACACTATTTAACAAGTCCCCGCCATTGCAAATATAATCACAAACAAGCGATAATGCAAATTTCTACCTGTATTATCCCAAAACAATACATTATAAAGTTCAACATACAAAACCCTTTCCTGTATTGTACAAAACAACACATGAGTGTTTAAAATCAATCAAACGTTCAAACCGAATTGTTAAAATTCGGTTTACATTTATCGTTCCACCACAACCCGCTTCAGAACAAAGCCTTCGGCGTTTTCAATTTTGAGCATATACACACCGGGCGCAACTGAATTCAGATTAAGCTGTGCTGTTTTTTGTGCAGCAATTATTTCTGTCTGTACAATTTGTCCAAGTGCATTTATGAATGAAATTGTGTAATCATCTTCAGCGGGGAATGTGATGGAGAGCTGGCCGGAGGTTGGGTTGGGGAATATGAAAACATTGAACAGATTGTTTTCATCCAGGCCGGTGCAATCAAATACACTTACCGTTGTGGTGTCGAAACCGGTGCATCCGCCGCCGTTTGTGTAGGAATAAATAATGTCGTGATCGCCGGGGCCGGCAACATCGGGATAGAACATATTGCCACTCACACCGGTTCCGTAGAATGTACCCGCCGATGGAATTCCGGACAAATACATCGGATTGTCGGTTAAACAAAATACCGAGTCGTTGAGAACAAGTGCTACTGCGGGAACCGGAGTTACTGACACCAGCGTGAAATCCTGATCGCTACATCCATAATTATCGTAGCCGGTAACAGTAAACACATCGCTGTTGGTTACAACAAACGCTACATTGTTGGTAACGCCATTGTTCCACACATACGTAGTTGCAGTACCTGATGCTGTAAGCGTGACTGAATCACCTTCGCAGACAGTGAGTGCAACGCCGGCATCCACAACCGGCGTGGGTTGCAACTGCACATGGATGGTGTCGTAGTCTTTACAACCGGTGAGCAGATCTGTGCCAGTTACAATGTAAGTGTTACTGGCCAATGGCTGAAACGACATGCTGTTTACCACATTGTTGTTCCAGTTGTACTGATTGGCTGTGCCGCTTCCTGTCAAAGAAATAGTGCTGCCTTCGCAGATATTCATATCGTCGCCGGCATACACAAAGGGCAGTTCGTGAACAGTCAGATTCAGCGTGTAGGTGCTGTCGCATCCGTTTGCTGTAAGATAATTTGACGCAAAGATTCCGTTGTCATTGTAGTCAGTATTATGCCACGTATAGGTCTCTCCGCGGCAGATGGCGTAGTTTTCGGCAAACTGATAAACCGGATTGACCTGCATAGAAATAGTATCTGAAACAATGGATGAAAGCGGACATTGCGAAGTGACAACGCAACGTAAATATACGCCATTGAGTGAATCCGGAGTATCGCTGATTTGCAAAACTGATGAAGCCGCACCATCAAAAACACCTTGATTGTTGATATTCGTAAATCCGCTTCCATGGCTGATTTGCCACTGATACGCAAGATTGTTTCCGGTTGCATCAACCGAAACAGATTGATCCGATTCACGGCAAACAACAGCATCGTCTGGTTGATCGGTGATGCGCAATACCGCCGGGACTTCAGTGAGCGTTGAATATTTGGGATACGCGCCAGTAGTGACATCGAAATCATGCGTTTTTGTCAGCGTATTTGTTGCAACATCGTAGCGGAAAATGGTTCCGTATCCGTATGCTCCACCTTCGCTGGTCATGCCCAACAAAGCACCATTACAGGTCATCATCATGGGACCCAGTGGTACAGATCCGTTTAATTCAACATCGAGGTCTTTCTTTTTGACAACCGCATTTGTGAATGGGTTTACTTCATATAAAACACCTGCATAATTGATTCCGCCTTCGGATGTCAATCCGTATAATTTGTCATTCTGCGCCTGAACAAGTCCGCCAATGGGATGTAATCCATTGTTAGGGTTGCCAAGTTCAAAAGTGTACACTGTGCTGATTTGATCATCAGGACTGGTATAGAACACTGTTCCGCCATCCATGTTGTATTCGTCAAATTCACCAGTAAACAAGACCGGACCTGCAGCAGTAACCCCATACAACAATTCACTCGGTAACGTTTGAATAAGAGTGCCGGAAGGATATGCACCGTCTTCGAGAGGAGCCAGCGTTTTTACACCAACTGTTCCAGTTTGCGGGTTATAATCGAACGCAGCTCCAAAACCTTCGAAAAACATTCCTCCAAACTCGCCCGGGCCAAATGAGGTGAGACCCCAGAGATGACCGTTTTCGTCCAGTGTGAGGCTGCCATTCGGATTTCCAAGCTCATAATTTGCGAGATTAAACAATTTTTGATACTGATGTGTTTCGGGATTGAACGAGAAGACAACGCCTAAATTGTTCCCTCCTCCTTCACTGGTCATTCCGTACAACAGGCCGTTAGCGGCTTCAACAAGACTGCCAACCGGTTTTGAACCATTGGCTCCGCCAAAACTGAAGTCATCGTTGTAGAGATTATTGGCCATGTCATATTCGAATAGCGTTCCCTGATTATAGTTACCACCACTGATGGTCATACCATATAGTTTTCCGTTTGAAGCATACAGAAGATCCCCATACGGGCCAAAGCCACCGCCGCTTTCGAAAGAATACACCACCGTTTGATTTTCTCCGTTGCCATCGGTTTTAAATATACATCCAAGACTGTTTTCGCCACCGTAGCTTGTCATACCCCAGAGCTCCGTGTTTGCGGGGCCTTCGTAGCGCGGATAGAAATGAATGTCGAACGAATAAATGCTGTCGCAGCCAAAAGCTGTTGTGTAATTTTCAGCAACGTTTGCATCGCTGAAATACTGGTTGCCGTGCCATTCCACCGTGTCACCAATTATAGCATTAAATGTCTCTGCAAATATATACGAAGGATGTACCGTGAGATTCAGATAATACGTGCTGTCGCAACCACCCTGGGTGAGATATGACACTACATAGAAACCGCTTTCGGTATAGTTGTTACCATGATAAAATGCAGTATCGCCTCCGCAGATTTCCAGTGTGTCAGATTGTGTAAAACCAGGACCACCAGAAACGTTCAGAACAAGGAAGAAAGCGCTGTCACAGAACATATATCCAGGCTCATCCAGCATTGGACGATGCTCTTCGTACATGCCGGGTTCGGTATAAATATTTCCCATCCACAGATAAGAGCTTCCATTACAAATGGTGGCTTCTTCTACCGATGAGTAACCATAAAATTCCTGATCAACTATTAAATTCAGGTGATACACGCTGTCGCAGCCAAGCGATGAAGTATAATACCGGTGAAAATTTCCTTCAAAACCGTAAATAGAGCCTTGCCACAAGTAGGCGCCACCATCGCAAATAACAGCGGTTTCATTAAACTCATAAACCGGATTTACATTCAGGTGGAGAAAGTACGAACTATCGCATCCAGACAGGGTTGTGTATGAATCCTGATAAATGCCGCTTTCGGAATACGGCATTCCGTGCCATGTATAAACATCCCCATCGCAGATGGATGCTGTGTCGTGGAATGCATACCCAGCTCCCGGTGTGGTTGATAGTGTAAGCTGATACGTGCTGTCGCAACCATATATGGAATTGTAATGTGCATAATAGGTGCCGGCTGTGTTGTAGATATTATTCTGCCACAAATATGAGCTTCCGGAGCAAATGCTGGCGTTTTCAGTAAAATTGTATTCACTGCGGATGTTGAGTTCACTCGTATTTGAATTGACATTGATAGATGGACAAGTCGAGCTCACCACGCAGCGATACAGATATCCGTTCATGGCTGCATTTGCTCCGCTGATAAAAAGTGTGTCATTGTTCACTCCATTGTACACCGCATCATTGCTCAGGTCTGTGAAACCCGAGCCGTAATCAGCCTGCCATGAATAGGCAAGTCCGTTACCACTTACATTCACGTAAAGCATGGTGTCGCCAGGGTTGCAGAGATCGAGCGCGGATAGATTATGGCTAAAATGCGGACTCTGACAAACCTCAATCAATTTGGGATTAGATTCAAAACCTTCCTCGCTTATTCCGAACGTGTGTTTTATTACAAGTGAATCTGTCAATGGATCGTATTGAAACAGTTTTCCACCTTCTCCGCCAGGAATGCCAATTGTTACACCGAATAACTTACCGCTGGAGGTGCGGGTGAGACTGCCCATTGGATTCTCTGTGCCAATCAATGCAAGATCAGCAAGCATTGTGAAATTGCCATACTCTGTATCATAGCTGTAAATAGTTCCACCATCTGTCATTCCTCCGTCCCTGGTAATTCCCCACAGCATACCCGCACTATCGGCTTCCAGTCGGCCATGTGGATGTCGGCCAAGCGAATCGGTTCCGAAATGATGCATCACATCAATAACTCCGGGACCTGCATATTTGTATAGATTATTAGCACCTGCATGAATTCCATAGAGGTTTCCATCCGCTGCAAGCGTTACATTCCCACTATTATTTGCTGCGGTAAAATGATAAACCGGATTGTAGATTTCAGTATTGAAATCATAGCTGAACAAAACGCCAACGCCATTTGCGCCGCCGCTCTGAGTGACTGCATACAGCAGATGGTCTGCCCCCTCGGCCAGCGTTACCCCGGAAGGATTATAGCCGGTTAACTGATCAAGATAAACTTTTATTTCAACAATGCCGGTGGCCGGGTCATATTCAAAAAGGCTTCCTGGGCCATATTCTTCATAGCCGTAAGTCATACCATACATTTTGTTGTTTGAAGCCAGCAGCAAAGTTCCTGTTGGCAAACCGCTTTCGTAAATATCGAACGAATGACGGGGGTAAAAAATTTCCGTTACCGGATCAATGGAATAAATGATTCCGCCTTCAAAGTCACCACCTAATAAAGTCATTCCATACAAAAGTCCATCGGGACCGGCCGTAAGTCCGCCATCACCAGAATATCCTTCTGCGTTGAAAAGATGAACAACGGAAAAATTATCTCCATTGCCATCTGTTTTATAAATAAAACCGGCATTATTCGGTCCGCCTTCCATTGACACACCCCACAGCTCGCTCAGGATAGGCTCTTTGAAGTATATGGTCAGCGCATAAATCGAGTCACAACCATTTATGGCCTGATGCGAATCATAGTAAGTGCCGCTGGCTGTAACTGTTTGTCCGTGCCAGTTTACTGTATCCCCAATTACTGCATTGGTTGTAAGATTGAAGTGATAGGACGGGTTCACTGTCAGGTGGAGAAAGTATGTACTGTCGCATCCTGCCTGCGTTAGATAATGGTCTTCGTACATTCCTGAAGAGAAATAATTGTTTCCGTGCCACGAAAAATTGTCATCGCTGCAAACAACAACCGTGTCGTGGAAGGCATATCCAGCGCCCGGATTCACCGTGAGCGTCAGCTCGAAAATACTGTCGCAACCAGCAGTTGTTAGCGGATTATTAATGAACGTTCCCGCAGTTGTATAAACGCTGTCTTTCCAGAGATAGCCTGCACCATTGCATATTTCAGCAGATTCAGCAGAAAAATACGTTGGATTCACGGCAAGATGCAAAATGTAAACCTCGCATCCGTAGACCGTTTCGGTGATATCGGAATAATTTCCAGCCGATGAATAGGTGTTGCCATGCCAGGTATAGGTCTGACCCTGACAAATTGAATAATTTTCATCGTATATATATGATTCAAATCCTTCATCGATTCCGCCGTCACAGTTGTCGTCAACGCCATTACAAAACTCATAAGCATCCGGGTTGATGTCTTCGTTAGTGTCATCGCAATCCATGTTGTTATCCGTATAACCAAGAGGCATTAAACAGGATTGAATTGTTTCAAACGGATTGCCATATCCGTCGGCATCCGTATCGGCATACCAGAAAGGAGCCCACTCCGCATTTTCATCAATGAATCCATCGCAGTCATTGTCTTCTCCATCACAGATTTCAGAAGCGCCGGGATTTGAATTCGGATCACCTTCAAGACAATCGAGTTTGTTGTCAGAATAACCATATGGCTGCTCGCAGGAATAAATGGAGTCAAGGGTACATCCATAAGCATCCCCGTCGGGATCCTGATACCACCATGTTGCATTAGTGGCGTTATCATCAATAAACATGTTGCAGTTATTGTCAAGTCCGTCGCAAATTTCAATCGCGCCGGGATAAATTCGAAAATCGTAGTCGTCGCAATCCTGATTGTTTTCTACATAACCAAGCGGCGGATTACATTCGTAAACCCAGGTTCCCGGATCACCATAGGTGTCATTATCATTATCTGCATACCAATACTGACCATCGACCGGATAATCGTCCTCAATACCGTTGCAGTCATTGTCTTTTCCATCGCAATATTCAGTTGCACCGGGGTACACTGTGTTGTCGGTATCGTCGCAGTCCCAGCTGAAGGTGTTATTTGTATAGCCCAATCCGGGACTACATGCAATTATTGAAATAGCTGGATTTCCATACCCGTCATAATCGCTGTCGGCATACCAGGTTTGCGAATCCCAAGCATCCTCGTCGAACAATCCGTCGCAGTCATTATCAAGTCCGTCGCAATACTCTGTAGCACCCGGATAAACACTGCTGTAATTGTCTTCGCAGTCAAGGTTGTTTGAAACGTAGCCACCGGGAGGATCGCAAGTCAAAACAAAAATAAGCGGATTACCGTACCCATCAAAGTCATTATCAAGATACCATGTTTGAACATCAACCGCATTGTTGTCGACATAACCATCACAGTCATTGTCATAGCCATCACACACTTCGGTGTTACCAGGGAACATCAGCGCGTTATAATCATCACAATCATCGCTGATATTTGATCCACCCGCCAGATAACAATTCATGGTCGGTATTTCAAACATGTCACCAGAACCATGAGTATCATTGTCAGAATCAACAAAACAAATTTCCAGTCCGTTGCAGTCCTGGTCAATGCCGTCGCCGGGGATTTCGGCTGCTACCGGGTTTATATCACTGTTCGTATCATCACAGTCTGTTGAATTATCTGACTCACCTTGAATATAATCACACGTGCCATCAAGAGCAATAACCATTGTTACCGCATCGGTTCCAAAGCCATCCATGTCGGCATCGACGTAGCAATACACTGCATCCACTCCGTTGCAGTCCTGGTCAATTCCGTCTTCGGGAATTTCGGGTGCATTCGGATGCATGTCGGAGCGTGAATCATCGCAGTCGCCAATGGGATCCGACGCAACTGCTTCACCCGGTTTATCACAGAAGAGCAATACGCCAACAACAGTTGCAGTAGCGTCGGGCCGGTAACCATCATCATCTGCGTCTTTATAGCAGATTTCGAAGCCATCACAATCCTGATCAATGCCGTCGGCCACAATTTCAGTTGCACCCGGATGAATTGTATTCACAGCATCGTTGCAATCTGTTGAAAACAATGATTCGTACATATCAATACAATCAAGGTCGGCTGAAGAAGTGGTGTTGGTGGTGCCGTATCCATCGGCATCATTATCCAGATAACACAATTCGCCACCGGAGCAATCCTGATCAATGCCATCGCCGATTATTTCGCTGGCACCCGGGTGAATGCTTGCCTGAGAATCGTCGCAATCTCCAATCGGATCGGCGGAGCCGGCTTCTGCCGCATCTGCGCAATCGCAGTCAGCGCTGACAACCGTTGAAGTGCCATCGGGCCGGTAGCCATCATCATCTGCATCTCTGTAGCAAATATCTCCGCCATTGCAATCCTGATCAATTCCGTCGGCAACAATTTCAGGAGCTCCCGGATAGATAGTCGGATTGAGCGGTTGACAATCGGCTCCATCTAAAGACAAGTCATCATCAGAGTCGGAATCATTTGGATCTGTTTCCCCCGCGTCGACCATTCCATTGTGATTTGCATCTTCCACATCATCGGTCAAACCGTCTCCATCGGTATCGGTGCTGCGGGGATTGGTGGTGGAGGCCGGGTGAGAATCACCTGTCCAGCCAGCTAGGGTACCCGCATATGAAATTCTGTTTGGGGCATATGCTCCGCTGCTTGTGCCTCCGGCAATGAGACTACTCATTCCTTTTTCAAGACCATCATTCAAGCCATCATTATCGCTGTCAGAGTCTCTCGGATCGGTTTCAACAGCATCCAGAATTCCGTCATCATCCAAATCTTCATTACCATCCAGAATTCCGTCATCGTCGTGATCGGCATCGGCCGGATTGGTTTCAGATGCATCTACAAGTCCGTCGGAATCTTTATCTTCGGTTCCATCACCAATGCCGTCATCGTCACTGTCGGCATCGAGCGGATCCGTTTTGGTGGCTGGATTGGCGTCGAATTTCCAGTTAGTCATATTTGTTCCCTGATAGGAAACACCTCTAACATTGCTTGTTCCCGGAGCAACAGGCATATTTCGTCCGTTTTCCTGTCCATCGTTTAACAAGTCACCATCGGTGTCATACATTATCTTATTCAGACCCATAACGCTTTCATCGGAGTCGTCGATGCCGTCATCATCGGAGTCGGCATCCAACGGGTTGCTTTCAGACGCATTGACAACGCCATCGTGATTAAGATCTTCCAATCCATCCAACAACCCATCGCCATCCGTATCATTATCGAGCGGGTCTGTTTCGCCTGAACCGGAAAGACCATTCTGATTGGCATCTTCAATGCCGTCATTGAGGCCATCCGAATCAGAGTCAAGCATGGCAGCATTTGTTTCCTGAACGTCTTTAAAGCCATCCTTGTCTGCATCTTCAACGCCGTCGTTTAATCCGTCATTGTCGCTATCTAAGTCGCAGTCGCTGGTTCCCAAAGCAGTTTCCTTGGCAAGTGTCAGTCCATCCAGATCTTCATCGGCACTGCTACCGCCACCACCTATTCCATCGCAGTTGGAGTCAACTCCGTCTCCGCACAGGTCTATAGCACCAGGATAAATGGAGGCGTTTCCATCATTGCAATCTGTTCCGGTCGCGGTTTCGCCGGCATCGTCGCAATCACAATCGCCCGATAAAAAAGGACTGTACGGATCACCGAAATTATCGTTGTCGGCATCTGTATAGCAGGTGCAGGCATCGGAGCCATCGCAGTTTTCGTCAATCGCGTTTCCGGGAATTTCAATTGCACCCGGATGTATGGCATTATTTGCGTCATCACAATCGCCCGCTGCCACTGTCCAGCCATCGGAATCAATGTCCTGACTGAAGGTCTGTGAGGGTACAAGTAATATTGAGAGTACAAATAAAACAGGTAAAATTCTTTTCATGGCTGATGTTTTTAGGCAGAACAATGATTTGAGAATGAATGAGACATGCAAAGATAATAAAAAGATTAAAGGACTATTTTAATAGCTTAGTTCGATTTTGTTAAGAAAAATCATCCGTGCCTGTTAAAAGAATCAAGAATTTAAGGCCTCTCATTTTCCGGTAAAATTTCACATTCGACAAATAAAATCGGAGCAAAACACCTCCTTAAGCAGGTCAGGACAGCATTTCGAAAAAACACATCGTGTTTTATCGACGCTCAAACTTCTTATATCGATGTTTTTTTATGATATATAGCAGTAACAGGGGACGATCCGACTCTTGCAGATGTAACTTACTCGTCGTAATTTAGAAACTGTTCGTCTGATAATAATTGCACTTGAATTGTTTGTTTTTCATTTTTGGTATGTCACATTATATAATATGTTTTTTGAACATTATTAATGTGATTTCAGCATTACAAACGCTCATGGTGCGATTATACCGAGCCGGCAACAAAGAAAGCGACTAACCAAAACAAAGCACCATGAAAATTTTTACCAGCATATTCGTCAGAAAAAAACATTGTAGGAGTGGCTGAACGCCGGCTCAGGGAATCAACGTATCTATTAACCTGTAAATCGATTATTATGAAAACACAAGATAACATATGGAAATTATTTCTGACGATACTGATGGCTTTGATTTTCCAGAGCTTGTCCATCGCTCAGGACACAGAAATGCTCAGCATTCACAAAACAAGCCCGGTGGCAGCTGGCCCGGGAGAAATTATCACCTACATTATTGAATACTCCAACGTGGGAACCGTTGAGGCAACCAATGTAGTCATCAAGGATTATCTGCCCGCAAGCAACATGTATACCTATGTGGCTTCGTTTCCGGCCGGAACGCTGGTTGGAAATGTACTAACATGGGACAAGACCAGTATTCCCGAATTGGAATCTTTGGGAACAGGCATCCGGCAAATAACCGTGCAGATTCGCGCCGGTATTCCCGGCAATGGAATAACCGGCTCTGTCAACGGCTACTATATGCCGGCAGCCAGCAACATCATCAATAATTTCACCTCCATTCAAAGCGATGCGACCAATCCGCCCATTTTCGGAGACACTACACATACCACTGTGGACCAGTATTACGATGTTCAGGTGAGCGATGCCAGCGGTGTTATAAAATCAGCAACCAATACCGTATTATATTACCTGATGCAGGTTAATAATAATGGAAACATCTATGATAAATTCTCCATGTCCGTTTTTAATCATGCCTGTAACGGACATGATTTTGATCCATTGAATTCGAGAATTTTGGATATGAGCGGAAATGTAATTACCAGTACACCCTGGATCGGACCACACAGTACGTATCAATTTCTACTTGAGCTTACAGCGCCCATTGGCTCCAACCCCTTCCGATTCAGCTGTCACGATTTTACGGTTACATCAACTGTTAGTCCCGGAACTTTCGATGTCGGATATTCGGAAACAGAAATTGTAGGCTCTCCCAAATATCCATTGGTGAATATTTCAAAAATCGATTCGAAAGATCCGGTTGAAAGAAGCGAAGAATTCACCTATACCATTTTTGTTTTTAATTCAAACGATAAATATCCGGCAGAGAATTTTAAGCTGTACGAAAATTATGATCCCAATATAGAGTTTGTGAGTGCTGTTCCTGCACCAGATGCCGGTACAAACAATGTCTGGTCGCTGGGCACCCTGGGCTATGGACTTGATAGCGCTAAAACAATTATTGTTACGGTTCGGGTAAATGACAATTCGGTTTGTTCGGGCTCCATTACCAATATGGTAGAATGCTCCTATACAAATCAAAGTCGTTATCCAACAGCAACAGCTACAACAAATATTCTCGGACATCCCGATCTCACTGTTTCGAAAACATTGGTAACAGTACCAATGCCAGCGGTAATTGGTGGTGACGTTTACTACACTTTGCATTATAAAAATATTGGAAACTGTGCTGCAGACAATGTTGTTTTGAAGGATTTCTTTGACAATGTTCATATGAATCCTGTATCGCTTGATGGCGGTTTGGTTTCCGGAGGAATGATTCAGTGGAGCCTGGGCACCATTAATCCCGGCGACAGTGGTCATATTAATTATTCAATGAAAATTGATCCTACGGCAACGTTTAATCCCGGTGTTACGCTGGTGAGAAATTATGCAAGTATCTCTACAGCGGTTCCGGAATCTGATTATAACAACAACAATGCGATGGCCGTGTTTTCAATTACATTGCTGCCCGATCTGCAGGTGTTTAAATCGGATCCGGACACCTTGTTTACCGGAGTTCCTTACACTTACACAATTACCATTCGCAATAGCGGAGATCATACAGCCTCGGATATTTCGCTGGCTGATGTTCTTCCTGCTTCATTGCAATTTGTATCCGCTTCCAATGGCGGTGT
>Ga0209373_10001258_pt1 | contig 31218 bp, 29 predicted proteins | sample Higcelweek5metaG_FD_187173 | JGI IMG/M metagenome (GOLD analysis project Ga0209373, IMG submission 187173) | Freshwater pond sediment microbial communities from the University of Edinburgh, under environmental carbon perturbations - High... | ecosystem: Environmental > Aquatic > Freshwater >... | reverse complement strand
CGGTGAAGCGGGGCGGGGGCTGGGTGAAATGCTGATCCGGCCGCAGCGCCTCCAATCCCATCGGATCGGCGACCGCGACATCCGGCAGCAGCCGGTCGGCCTCGTCCTCGTCACTGTCGTCGCGATCCTCGCGATAGAGCTTGAGGAAGCCGTCAAACACCACCATCGAGCCGGTGGCGCGGAAGATCAGGGCCTGATCGGCGCTGGCGATATCGACCGCGACCTGATCGAGTTCGGCCGAGGCCATCTGACTGGCCAGGGTCCGCTTCCAGATCAGGTCATAGAGGCGGAGCTGGTCACGGTCGAGATGGGCGGCGACCAGATCGGGGGCGCGGGCAAGGTCGGTCGGACGGATCGCCTCATGCGCTTCCTGAGCGTTCTTGGCCTTGGTCTTGTAGACGCGCGGGCTGGCCGGAACATAAGCCTCGCCCCAACGCGCTTCGATCACCACGCGGGCGCTGGCGATCGCCTCGGCGGCCATCTGCACCCCATCGGTTCGCATATAGGTGATCAGACCGACGGTCTCGCCGCCGATATCGATCCCTTCATAGAGGCGCTGGGCGATCTGCATCGTCCGCGCTGCCGACAAATGCAGTTTGCGGCTAGCTTCCTGTTGCAGGGTCGAAGTGGTGAAGGGCGGGAAGGGGTTGCGTTTGACCCGTTTGCGCTCAACCTCGGCGACGGCATAAGTGGCAGCCCCGGCCCGGGCGGCGGCAGCCTGGGCGATCTGCTGATTGGCCAGATCGAATTTATCGAGCTTGTGGCCGTCGAGATGGGTCAGGCCGGCGGTCAGCAGCACGCCCTTGGGGGTGCGGAAATCACCGGTCAGGGTCCAATATTCGCGCGGGACGAAGCGTTCGATCTCGGCTTCACGCTCGCAGATCAGCCGCAGCGCGACCGACTGGACCCGCCCGGCCGAGCGCGAGCCCGGCAATTTGCGCCACAGCACCGGCGACAAGGTGAAGCCGACCAGATAATCGAGGGCGCGGCGGGCGAGATAGGCATCGACCAATTCCTGATCGATGTCGCGCGGATTGCGGATGCCGTCGATCACCGCACTTTTGGTGATCTCGTTGAACACTACCCGCTTGACCTCGATTCCGCCGAGCGCCTTGCGTTCCTCCAGCACCCGTTTGACATGCCAGGAGATCGCCTCCCCCTCACGATCCGGGTCGGTGGCGAGAAACAAAGCGTCAGCATCCTTGACGGCGCTGGCGATTTCTTTGACGTGGCGTTCGGATTTAGGATCGATCTCCCAATCCATCGCGAAATCCTGCTCCGGCCGCACCGAGCCATCTCGGGCCGGCAGGTCGCGGATATGCCCGAACGAGGCGAGAACCCGGAAATCGCTTCCGAGATACTTATTAATAGTCTTGGCCTTGGCCGGCGACTCGACGACGACGACTTTCATCCGAATCCAATCATCTTGGCCGGGCCGACCGGCTTATCAGACGACCAGCAGCGCGACCCGGTTGCCGGGCTGGCGGTCGAGGCGGCCGGCCAGCTCGAGTTCGAGCAGCACCCACGACACCACGGAGGGTGACAATTGGCATTGGCGGAGGATTTCGTCAACCATCACCGGCACAGGGCCGAGCAGGGACAGGATTGCCGCCCGCGCCGCCGCCAGTTCCGTTTCGTCCGGCAACGGCCCGGTGGCGGGGGTAAATCCGGTCGGCGCCGGCTCGCCCAGGCGGCGGCGAATCAGGTCGGACAGCACCGCCAGCACGTCCTCGGCACTGGCGGTCAGAGTGGCGCCGTGACGCAACAGATCGTTGGGACCGGCGGCGCGGGGATCGAGGGGCGAGCCCGGCACGGCGAACACTTCGCGCCCCTGATCTGCGGCACAGCGAGCGGTGATCAGCGAGCCGGAGCGGGGGGTGGCCTCGACCACCACCACCCCTAGGGCAAGGCCGGAGATGATCCGGTTGCGACGAGGAAAATGGCGGGCCTGCGGCTCGGTTCCGGGCGGCATTTCCGACACCACTGCGCCAGCGGCGACGATCTGTTCCCACAAAGCCCGGTTTTCCGGGGGATAGACGACGTCAGCGCCACCGGCCATCACCGCCACGGTGCCACTGGCGACCGATCCCTCATGGGCGGCGGTATCGATTCCGCGCGCCAAGCCGCTGGCCACGACCAGACCAGCGCGGCCGAGATCGGCGGCGAGGCGGCGGGCAAAATTGCGGCCGTTGAGAGAGGCGTTGCGGGCGCCGACCAAGGCGACCATCGGCCGTTCCAGCAGCGAGACGGCCCCGATCACGGCCAGCAGCGGCGGCGCATCCTCGATCGCGGCCAAGGCCCGGGGATAGGCGGGTTCGATCGCGGCGAGCAGGCGGGCGCCACTGCGCTCGATCGCGGCCAGTTCCGCCTGGGCTTCGGCGCGGGGACAGAGCCGGATGGCCCGACGCAGGCCGCCCTGCCGAGCCAAATCGGGCAAAGCGTCCAGCGCCGCCGCCGCTGACCCGAACCGTTCCAGCAACCGGAAGAATGTTCGGGGGCCGACATTCTCGCTGCGGATCAGGCGGAGCCAATCGAGTCGTTCACTGGCGGACAAAGGGCGAAGCGGTGCATCCATCCGGCGAGCATGGCGGAGGCGCCGGTTCGGGTCAAGGCAGGCTTAAGGCTCCGTAAAGTCAAAATCGGTCATGCTGACCCAGGATCGGGCTCCCGCCCGAACCCGGCCGGGGCGAGGCCCCGGACCCCCTTTGTTTTTGAAAAAAAGGGGGTTTGGGGGCATGCCCCCAAGCGGGGTGCGGGGCGGCAGCCCCGCCAAGGGGGACAGAATGACCAGTAAACCGAGCCTCGACACTGCTCTCAGCCTGTTCTCGGCCGGCCGGGCCGATCAGGCCGAACAGATCTGCCGCAATCTTCTCGCCCGCCCCCCCGCCTCGCTTGACGCCCTCAATCTCCTGGCCGTGCTGCTCTGCCGACGCGGGGCCCTGGCCGAGGCCGAACCCCTGCTGTTTCAGGCCCTGGCCCTCCGGCCTAACTCGCTCCAAACCCTGGAGACCCTGGGCGATCTGCACTTTCAGCGCGAAAACTTCCACGGCGCCGCCAACTGGTTCGCCCAGGCCGCCGCCCTCCGCCCCCAGACCACCCGCTTCCAGGTCAAACTGGCCCAGGCCCTGAGCCGGGCGGACCGCCTCGCCGAAGCGGTCGAAGCCTACCGGCAGGCGCTGGCGCTCGATCCCGCCCGACTCGATCTGCGGTTCGAACTCGGAATTGCCCTCAGCGGCCTGGAAGCCTCAGAAGAAGCCGTCGCCGTTTTTCGCGAAACCACCCGCCTCGCCCCGGACTCGGCCCGGGCCTGGCGGCTGCTGGCCGACCAGCTCGGCGCCCTCGACCGCCGCGAGGAAGCCGTCGCAGCCTATCGCACCACTCTGGCCCTCGCCCCGGACGATACCGACGCCGTGTTCAACCTCGTCCGCCTGTTCCGCGACCTGGGCCAGATCGGCGAAGCCCGTCTCCAGCTCGAACAAACCCTGACCCGCCATCCCGACACGGTGCCAATCCTGACCGCCCTCGCCGCGGTCCGGGTCGCCGAGGGCGATAATGCCGGAGCGGTGGCCGTCGCGACCCGCGCCTTGTCGCACGAGCCCGACAATCCCGAAGCCCTGGTCACCCTGGGAATCGCCCTGCTCGGGCTGAACCGTCCCACCGAGGCCGAACCGGCCTTCCGCCACGCCCTGGCGGTCAAACCGGATTCGGTCCCGGCCCTGACCAATCTCGGCGTCACCCTCTGGGGGCAGGGGGCCAGTCTGGCCGAGGCCAGCAGCCTGATCGAGCAGGCGCTCGCCCTCACTCCCGACAATGCCGGAAGCTGGACCAATCTGGCGCTGATCCAGTTGCAGGCCGGTGATTTCGATCAGGGCTGGCGCAATTTCCGCTGGCGACTGGGCACCTTCGGGCCGGGCTGGGACCGCCGCTATGCTGACCTGCCCCGCTGGGACGGTGGCCCGCTCGACCACGGCCGCCTGCTGATCTCCTCCGAACAGGGCATCGGCGATCAGGTGATGTTTGCCGGCTTTCTGCCCCAGCTCGCTGCGCGCGGCCTAGCCCTGGCGGTCGAGGCGGACCCCCGGTTGAAACCTTTGTTCCGCCGCTCGTTCCCGGACATCCATTTCGTGCCGATGGGACGGGCCGAGGCTCTCCCCGGCGATCTCGCGGCCCATCTACCCTGCGGCGATCTGCCGGAGGTGCTGCGTCCCGATCGGGGCCCGGTGCCATGGCTGGCAGAGTCCTACCTCCGCCCCGATCCGGCCCTGCGGGATCGGCTGCGCCACCAATATGGAACCGATCTCCTGCGGGTCGGTCTGGCTTGGCGCAGCGCCCAGGTCCGGACCGGCGCCCGCCGCTCACTGGCCCCCGCCCTGCTGACGCCCCTACTGGCGGTGCCGGGAGTGCGCTGGATCAGCCTGCAATATGGCGACACTGGCCCGGACGGAACCAGCGAGGCCGGCCCCGGGGTCTGGTGCGACCGAGCGATCGATCAGGTGGCCGATCCGGATGCTTTTGCCGCCCAAATCGCTGCGCTGGATTGGGTGGTGACGATCGATAATTCGACCGCTCATTTTGCCGGCGCCCTCGGCGTGCCAACCCTGCTGCTGAATCCGTTCCGCCCCGACTGGCGCTGGTTCCTCGAAGGCGAAGACAGTGTGTGGTACCGCAGCTTAACCGTGCTGCGCCAACCCGCTCCCGACGCCTGGGCGCCGGTGGTGGCGCGGGCGGCAGATCTGATCGCCCGGTCAAGTCAGCCATGACCGGCGTGGCACTCAGGGGAGTGAGATCAGACTCACCGCCAATCCCGCCAGTTTGTTGAAACTATCCGGGTGAATTGGACTAAAATCCCGTCAGAGTCAGATCAAAGTCATCATCCTATCACAACGTCGCGATGGATTGTCGCGCGTGAAACGGTTATTGTGCCCTCTCCCGTCAAGGAGAGGGGTGTTGGTCGCGTTCGACAACCATCCTGCCCTGGTGCTGAAGACCGATTTCCGGCCTCTCAGCGAACGCTCCCTGCCACTGTGCCCGTGGTGGGAGGGGGTTTGCGCGGTCATCGCTGCGTGTGGATGGGAAAAAACCGCCCAAAGAGAGTGGCCCGGGTCGTTCCCCCGGCCGCCGGCAAGACGGCAACGATTCTATCGCTTCAGGTCCGTACAGGAGCGATGAGATGGGTCACAGCCTCATTCCCAATCTCAAGACATTGGTGCTGAATGCGGATATGCAGCCCTTGAGCTGGGGGCCGTTATCGGTCTGGCCCTGGCAGGATGCCCTCGTCGCGGTGCTTCAGGACCGCGTCCTTCAGGTTTGCACCTATGATTACGAGATCCGCTCGGCCAGCCAGTCGTTTCTCGTCCCCTCGGTGGTCGCGCTCAAAAGTTATCACATCCGCAAGAAGGTCTCCTTCACCCGGTTCCATGTTTTCTTGCGGGACCGGATGCGCTGTCAGTATTGCGGTCAGAAGTTTGATCCGAAAGACCTGACTTTTGACCATGTCATTCCAAGATCACGAGGCGGACGCGCGACGTGGGAAAATATCGTGACCTGCTGCCACGTCGATAATATTGCCAAGGGGGCAAAAACACCGAAGGAGGCCAAGATGCGTCTCTTGCGCTCCCCTTTTGAGCCGACGCCCTATGAAATAGACGTTGCGGCCAAGAGTTACGCCAGACTCAAATATGATCTCCATGAAACATGGCTGGATTTTCTGTATTGGGATTCCGACCTTGAGGCCTGACGATGTCGTCCGGCCTCTGTGACGCGCGCGGATGGCAGGAGGCGAGCGAGAGCCCCCAGAGGGTCCCGGACAAGCGAAAGGCCGGGCTTGTGGCCCGGCCTGTTTCTTAGTCGCTTCAAATTCCTAGGGAATTTGGAGCGGGCGAAGGGATTCGAACCCTCGACCCCAACCTTGGCAAGGTTGTGCTCTACCCCTGAGCTACGCCCGCTCTGTTTCCCGGTGACGCTGGGGTGCAACGTCGGGAGGCCCGCATAATACAAAAAGTTCGGAGCGACGCAAGCTCTTTTTTTGACTTTTTTGCAGCCCCCCCAAAAAACGCTTTTTGGGCTCAGGACGGCAGCATCGCATCCGCCCCGAGAATGGCATCCGGCAGAACCGGATAGCGTTGACGGGCATGAGGAAGCTGGTAATGCCACCATTCCAGCGGATTGGCGCTCCAGCCTGCAGCACTCATCGTCCCCAGGAGCAGAGCCCGCAGACGCTGCGCCGCCACCGGCAAATCGGTGCGGCCATGGTGGGACAGCGGGGTGAAGGCGTCAAAGCCGGTCCCCAGATCGAGGGGCGCCCCGGTAGCGGCATCCAGCAGATCGAGATCGAGGGCCACCCCGCGCGAATGGGGCGATCCCTGGCGCGGGTCGGCGAGGAATTCGGGGTCGGGACGGGCGGCCCACAAGCGCCATTGCGCCTCGGCCGGACGGAAGGCATCGCGCAGCCGCAGCCGCAGCCCGAGCGGCCGGGCCAGAGCAATCGCCCGTTCCAGCGGGGCGACCGCATCGCGATGCAGCCAGGCTCCGGCCCCAGGGCGATAGACCGGGCGGCCGGTGAAATTATCGGCGGTGGCATAGGCCAGAGCCAGCTCGATCGCGAAGGCAGAGGGGGTGATGGGAACCAGGGGAGACATCTTAGGTCTTTTCTTGCCGCAGAGGGCGCAGTATAGCCCGGCGATGATCATTCTCGCCATCGATGCCTCGACCAGTGCCTGTTCGGCCGCGCTGTTGCGCGACGGGCAGATTGCCGCCCACACGTCTGCTCTTATGGCCCGGGGGCAAAGCGAGGCTTTGCTGCCGATGGTCGCCACCGTCATGACCGAAGCCGGACAGGCGTTCGCCGAACTCGATCTGATCGCCGTCACCGTCGGCCCCGGCGCGTTCACCGGTCTGCGGATTGGTCTTGCGGCTGCGCGTGGGCTGGCCCTGGCCTGCGGACGGCCGCTGGCCGGTCTGCCGACTCCGCTGGTGGTCGCGGCGGCGGTGCCGGAAGCGGAACGCACTGATCGTGTTCTGGTCGTCGCCCTGGATTCCCGGCGTGACCTGCCCTGGGTCCAGTTTTTCGCCGCCGATTTGGAGCCGCTTGGCCCGGTCGAGGCGCTCGATCCGGTCGCCGTTGCCGCCCGACTCGGCGGACGGCCGGCGCTGATCGCCGGAGATGCGGCAATCGGGCTCGCGGCGGCTTTGCCGGGGGCACGGGTCGCCTCAAGCCCGGGCTGGCCGGAAGCCCGTTGGCTGGCCACCCTCGCCGCTGACCGCTGGCCGCGTGGAGAAACTCTGCCCCCCGAGCCGCTGTATCTGCGCGCACCGGATGTCACCCTGCCAGGAGGCAAGGCGTGATCGAGTTCATTCCGGCGGCTCTGCCCCATATCGACGTGATGGCCGGAATCCACGCCATCTGTTTCACCGAGGCCTGGAGCGCCCGCTCGATGGCCGAAGTCCTGCCCATGCCGGGAACCTCCGCTTTGATTGCCGTCGATGGCGGCAGCCTGCGGCCGAGCCTCGCCCCGCCCGGACCGGCTGGACTGGTGATGTGGCGCTGTCTCGGCGATGAAGCGGAAATCCTGACCATTGCCGTGCTCCCGCCCTGGCGCGGCCAGGGGTTAGGGGGCCGGCTGCTCGTCGCCGCCATGCAGGATGCGGCGGAACGGGGGGCGGTGGTGATGTTTCTCGAAGTCGCCGCCAACAATGATGTCGCCCAGGGCCTTTATCAGCGGCACGGTTTCACGCCGGTCGGGCGGCGTAAGGGCTATTATCGCGGTATCGACGCGGTGACGATGCGAAATTCCCTCGATCCTTTCAAGTCAAGCTCGATCCAGCGGGAAGAGGCCCGCTCTATTGGCTAAATTATGATTTGATAACCAGGAGTCGATGGAGACCAAAAGGATCCTCCGGACCAACCCGGATCAGGGATAATACGTGGTGGCCCAATTCGCGAATCGAGCGTGGTACATTTTCGAGCGGTTCCGCGCCTTTGAGCCAAATTTCGGCACTTTCGCCAGGACCCATCCGTTCCAATAGCAACTTGGCTTTGACGAAGGTCATCGGACAGACATCTCCAGAGATGTCAAGGCTGTAGTTCGGAGTCTCAGTCATGCGTCCGGAGTCATCTTGCATTGTCATATTTGGTTATTGCTTCGCTCGGATTGAGGAACTATATAGGGCTCTCTGAATGAAAAAAGGAGGCGTGCTCCAGATGTCGGAGCGTTCTGACAACGGTGATCTTCTTGCGCTGACGACTGAGATCGTGTCGGCGTATGTCGGCAATAACAGCGTGGCTCTTGGTGACCTGCCCCATTTAATCCAGGAGGTTCATCGCACCCTTTCTTCGGTCGGGGCCGCTCCGGCCGCGCCCGAACGCCCCCAACCGGCGGTAGCGGTGCGCAAATCGGTCACTCCTGACTACATTATCTGTCTGGAGGATGGCAAGAAACTGAAGATGTTGAAACGCCACCTCAAGACCGCTTACAACATGACCCCGGAAGAGTACCGGGAGCGTTGGGGTCTGGCGGCGGATTATCCGATGGTTGCCCCCAACTACGCGCAGCATCGTTCCAGCTTGGCCAAGAAAATTGGTCTGGGGACCAAGCCCCGGACTCGCAAGCGGACGGTCTGACGCGCAGGGCGCGGACCTGGCTCTATCGGGCGCCGAACAGGCGGCGCCCGAGCGGAGGGGCCGGCGCGAGAAACGTCGGATCAATCGGGTAAGCCATGGTTTCGCGCATCGAACAGCGCTGTATCGATAAAGGTATGAAAATGACCGAGCAGCGCCGGGTGATCGCCCGTGTGCTCTCGGACTCTGCTGATCATCCTGACGTCGAGGAGGTTTACCGCCGCGCCGTCCGGATTGATCCCAATATCAGTATCGCCACGGTTTATCGGACCGTGCGCCTGTTCGAGGAAGCGTCGATCCTCGAACGTCATGATTTCGGCGATGGCCGTGCCCGCTATGAAGAAGCGGCCGGGGACCATCACGATCATCTGATCGACGTCCAGTCGGGGGCGGTCATCGAATTCAGCAGCGTTGAAATCGAAGCGTTGCAACGCGAGATCGCCCGTCGTTATGGCTTCCGTCTGGTTGGCCATCGGTTGGAGTTATACGGAGTTCCGTTGACTCCCGACGACGAACGGGCAGAGAAATAACAGGCGCGGCCTGACCGCGCCGTGCCGACCGACCCAGAGGAACCATGCCATCCGCTCTTCCGGCCGAGGAAGCCACCGACCGCCTCGACGTCAGGCTCGCTGCGGGAGACGACGAGGTCGCTGCCGCCCAGGCCCTGCGTTACCGGGTCTTCTACGAGGAAATGGGGGCTCACCCCACCGCCATCACCCGGAGCTTACGGCGTGATGTCGATGATTTCGACGCGGTGTGTGACCATCTGCTGGTGATCGACCGCACCCGGGGCACCGGTGCGGAGGGCGTGGTCGGCACATACCGCCTGATGCGTCGCAGCGTCGGCGAACGGTTCGGCCGTTTCTACACTGCCGGCGAATATGATATTTCCGCGATTCTCTCCACTGGCTGCCGGTTCATGGAACTGGGCCGTTCCTGCGTCGATGCCGGCTACCGCAATGGCGCGACGATGAAGAAGCTGTGGGATGGCATCGCCGCTTATGTGTTCGAACATGATGTCGAACTGATGTTCGGCTGCGCCAGCCTGCCCGGCACCGATCCCGATCAGGTTGCCGGCCATCTGTCTTACCTTTACCACCATCACCTCGCCCCCGAGGCGCTGCGGCCGCGCGCCCTGCCTGGGCTGTACATCGACATGAATCGCCGCGCCCGGGAGGCGCTGGATCCCCGCCGGGCGCTGGCCGAACTGCCGCCGCTGATCAAGGGCTATCTCCGTCTCGGCGGCTTCGTCGGCGATGGAGCGGTGATCGACCATCAGTTCAACACCACCGATATCTGCGTGCTGGTCAAAACCGATCTGATCACCGCCAAATATCGCAGCCATTACGGTCGCACCGTTCGCGACGCCGGCAGCGAGGGCTGAGGGGGCGATGGTCTCTCCCGTCCTCGCTCTGGCCCGTTTTCTCGCTTTCTCCCTGTGGACTCTGCTGCTGGTCCCGCCCTATCTGCTGCTGCGACTGATCTCTTATTCCCTGGCCGGCCGTTTCGTGGTCGGCTATTGGCGTGGGGTGATGCGGTTGATCGGCTTTCAGGTGGTCACGCATGGCCGGCCGGCGATCAGCGAAGGCCCGGTGCTGTTCGTCGCCAACCACGCCAGCTATCTCGATATCATCGTGCTGGGCGGCTTGATCCCGGCCTGTTTCGTGGCCAAGGCGGAAGTGGCGGGCTGGCCCGGCTTCGGCTTCCTCGCCCGGATTGCCCGCACCGTTTTTGTTGATCGCCGCCTCTCCGCGACGGCCCGCGAGCGCGACAGCGTGCGGCGGCGGTTGGAAAGCGGGGATTCCCTGATCCTGTTCCCGGAAGGGACCAGTAATGACGGGAATCAGGTGCTGCCGTTCAAAAGCGCGCTGTTGTCGGTCGCGGAAACCGCTTTGTCACAGAAGGGCGAGGCGGCGCGACCGTTACCGGTGCAACCCGTCTCCCTGGCTTATACCCGGCTCGACGGGCTGCCGCTCGGACGGGCGCTGCGGCCTTATTTTGCCTGGTACGGCGACATGACCCTGGCCGGTCATCTGTTCCAGGTGCTCGGACTGGGCCGGGTCACCATCGAGGTGATGTTCCATCCCCCGATCACCCTGGCCGACTTCTCCTCGCGCAAGGATCTTGCCGCGCATTGCCATACCCAGGTTGCCGGCGGGGTTGCCACCTTGCTGGCCGGGCGGGCCTGACGTCGCCTTCGCCCCCTTTCACCCAGGCCGGGACAGGGACCCGAGATCGCCATGGCCGCTCCTTCCTCTCGCCGACCCGGATCCGGAGACGGGGCTTCTTCGTTTGGATTGTCGGTCGATCCGGCGGATCGCCTGCTGCCGAGCGGGGCGCCCCAGCCTGAATCGACGGCTCCGGCGGCCCCGCGCCCACCGCTGGAACCGCGCTTTTTCCGCGAGGCGCGCGAACATCCGCGTGAACCGGCGCCCTCCTCAACGCCATCTCTCCGCCCGGACCCGGATTTCCGCCCACGGGGACAGACCGAGACACCGCAGCTTCTCGCCAGCCTGTGGCACCAGTTGAACCAGGGGATCGCGGCCGCCCGCGCCCGCTCGGCGGCCCGCCCGGAGAATGTCTCGCCTCCGGTCCGCCCCGCTCTGGATCTGCCCGCAGCGGCGCGCACCGGAGCCGCAGAAGCTTTCACCCGACTGTGGAATGATCTGACCCGCCGGGGAGGATCCCGCCAGGAACGGATCTGGTCCGGGCGGGAGGCTCCCCCCCCCACTCCGCCGCCCCAACCGCGTCCGGCGCGGACATCACGCCCAGAGCCGCCGCCCCCCCCGAACCGGGAAGAGACGCAACCGCGTCCGCCCCGTCGCTGGTGGGCCCGTTTGCTGATCTGGAGCGTAACTCTGGCGATCTGGATTGGGATCTTCATTGGCGGGGTGGTGACCTATTACGCGGTCGATCTGCCTGATATCGACAAGATGACTGTCACCACTCGGCGACCGAGTGTGGTGTTGCAATCCGCCGAGGGCGAGGTGTTTGCCGCTTTCGGCGATCTTTATGGCGAACCGCTGACTCTGCCCGAGATCTCACCGCATCTGGTTCATGCGGTGATGGCGACTGAAGATCGTCGCTTTTTCAACCATTTCGGGATTGATCTGATCGGTCTGGCCCGGGCCTTTTATACCAATCTGCGGGTCGGCCATGTCGTTCAAGGCGGTTCGACCATCACCCAGCAATTGGCCAAGAATCTGTTTCTGACTCCCGACCGGACCATGAAGCGCAAGATTCAGGAAGTGCTGATGGCGCTGTGGCTGGAAAAGCGGTTCAGCAAGGAGCAGATCCTCGCCCTTTACCTCAATCGGGTCTATCTCGGCTCAGGGACGTTTGGAGTCGATGCGGCGGCCCGCCGCTATTTTGATATCTCGGCACGGAAGGTCGGGCTCTATCAATCGGCGGTGATCGCCGGATTGCTCAAAGCGCCATCGCGTTACAGCCCGATCAACGATCCCGAGGCCTCCCGCCGCCGCACGGCCGACGTGTTGCAGAATATGGTCGAGGCCGGCTACATCGACCAGAAAACGGCCACGGCCGCCGAAAGTTCGGGCGGCGCGGAACTAGTCCACCGCCAACCCCCGGCCGGACGCTATTTTGCCGATTGGATGCTCAGCCATCTCGATCAGTTCGGCGAAGTGGCCGGACGCGATGTGGTGATTCAGACCACGCTTGATCTGGCCTTGCAGCGCCGGGTTGAAGCCGATCTCCAGGCCCTGCTGGCCGCGCAGAAAGCGAAATATAATGTCAGCCAGGGGGCGGTGGTGGTGATGACCCCCGATGGCGCAGTGCGGGCGATGGTCGGCGGCCGCGATTACGATGACAGTCAGTTCAACCGGGCGGCCCAGGGGCTGCGTCAGCCTGGATCATCGTTCAAGCCGTTGGTTTATCTGACGGCGATGGAGCGGGGGGCCAGTCCTGACGATGTGATTGAGGATGCTCCGGTTCATATCGGTAATTGGAGTCCGGGGAATTACACCGGGCGCTATCTCGGCACGATCACCCTGCGTCATGCCCTGGCCGAATCCGTCAATACGGTTGCGGTGCGTCTGGTTGAATCCGTCGGTCCCGGCCGGGTGATCGCCACCGCCCGCCGTCTTGGGATTACCTCCCCCTTACGGCGCGATGCCACGCTCGCCCTGGGCACCAGTGAAGTCAGCCTGCTGGAAATGGTCAATGCCTACGCCGCCTTCGCCAATGGCGGCCAGGGCGTGACCGCTTATGGGGTCACCCAGATCACCGATCCGTCCGGCAGCGTGCTGTACCGGCGCCAGGGCGGCGGCTTTGGTCAGGTGATCTCCCCGGCGGCACTGGCCAAGATGCAGGATATGATGACCGCCGTGATTCAGAACGGCTCGGGCCGGGCGGCGCGCCTCGACCGTCCTGCCGCCGGCAAGACCGGCACCACCCAGGATTACCGCGATGCGTGGTTCATCGGCTTTACCGCCGATTACGTCACCGGGGTCTGGCTGGGAAATGACGATTACCGCAATGAGATGAAGAAGGTGACCGGCGGCAGCCTGCCGGCGCAATTGTGGAAACAAGTGATGGTGGCAGCCGAACATGGCCTGCCGGCGCGGCCTCTGACGCTGCCGGTGGTCGAGGCCCCGCCCGTGCCGCCGGTTGCGGAAGCCCCGGGCGAACCCAGCGGTGAAAGCGGAGGATTGGGCGACACGCTGGACGATCTGCTGAAGGGACTGTTCGGACAGTAAGGCCGGGCTGCCGCCCGGACCCGCTCGGGGAGCACGCTCCCCGAACCCCTCTCTTTTTTAAAAAGAAAGGGGGTTTGGGGCCTCGCCCCAATCGGGTTCGGGCGGAAGCCCGATCATCCCCGCGAACCGTGAATCAAGGCCATCACTTCGCGCCGGGTGGCGGGATCATCCCGGAAACCGCCCAGCATCCGACTGGTCACCATCGTCACCCCCGGCTTGCGAATTCCCCGGGTGGTCATGCATTGATGCGCCGCCTCAATCACCACCGCGACCCCCTTCGGCTGGAGCACCTCCTCAATCGCATTGGCAATCTGGGCGGTCAGTTTTTCCTGGATCTGCAACCGGCGGGCATAAATATCCACCACCCGGGCCAGCTTCGAAATCCCCACCACCCGGCGGTCGGGCAGATAGGCGACATGAACCTTGCCGATGATCGGCACCATATGATGCTCGCAATGAGACTCCAGCCGGATATCGCGCAGCAGGACAATCTCGTCATAACCATCCGTCTCTTCGAACGTGCGGGCCAGCACCTCGACCGGATCCTGATCATAGCCGGCGAAAAATTCCTCATAGGCCCGTGCCACCCGTTCCGGAGTCCCGATCAGACCCTCGCGACCAGGATCATCCCCGGCCCAGCGAATCAAGGTACGCACCGCCGCTTCCGCCTCGGCACGAGACGGACGGGGCGGCAGCGGGCGAACGGAATCGTCGGCAGTCACAGAAGGACTCCTCAGCTGGTTAATTAAAACTGGGGCGTTCGTAGGGGCTATCGAGCGAGAAAGCCGGAATCTCGATCCGGAAACGCTCGCCATCGGCGCCTTCCATCTCATAGGTGCCGCGCATCAACCCCGAAGGCGCCGCCAGAGGGGTGCCACTGGTATAATCGAACCGCTCTCCCGGCCGCAGCAAGGGCTGTTCCCCGACCACTCCCTGGCCGTGGACCTCCTGCACCCGGCCGGAGGAATCCGTCAGAATCCAGTGGCGGGCAACCAACCGAACCGTCTCCTCCCCCCGATTCTCAATCCGAACCTGATAGGCCCAGACAAAGCGGCTTTCTTCAGGAGCGGAATGATCATCAAGGAAAAACGGCGAAACCGTGACGAGGATGTCGCGAGTGATGGCGCTGTACATCGGAGGCTGCCTCCCCGAACCGGACGATGCGGGCGGTCCCGCTGCGACAACCTTATCATCCGCCTCGGCGGCGGACCGATTTTTTCGCCCGAAGCGAGGGAACCGGTGACACGGCGCGGAAGGCTCTTCCGCGCCGCGCCCAGATCAAACCCCGGCGGCGTCGAGGCCGGCCGCCAGATCGGCGGCCAGATCACGTTCGTCCTCCAGTCCGACCGACAACCGCAACATTCCCTCGCTGATCCCCATTGCCAGCTTGTCGGCGGGGGTAAGACGCTGGTGGGTGGTGGTCCAGGGGTGCGTGATCAGGCTCTTGGCATCACCCAGATTGTTCGAAATATCGATCAGCTGCAACGCATCGAGCAACCGATAAGCCGCCTCTTTGCCGCCTTTGAGATCCAACGCGATCAAGGTTCCGCCCGCCCGCATCTGCTGGAGCGCCAGCGCCCGCTGCGGGTGACTGTCGAGGCCGGGATACAGCGCCCGCGCGGTGGCGGGATGGGATTCGATCAATTTGGCCAGAGTCAAAGCGGTGGCGCTCTGCCGTTCGACCCGCAATTCCAGGGTCTCCAGGCCTTTCAGCAGCAGCCAGGCATTAAACGGCGACAGGCACGGCCCGGTATGACGCAGATAGGGGCCGAGAACGTCATTGCAGAAGGTGGCATCGCCCAGCACCGCGCCGCCCAGGCAACGGCCCTGACCGTCGATATGCTTGGTGGCGGAATAAACCACCACATCGGCGCCAAGGGCGAGTGGGCTTTGCAACACCGGAGTCGCAAAGACATTATCGACCACCAGCCGACCGCCGGCCCGATGAGTCAGCGCGGCCACCGCCGGAATGTCGATGATATCGAGAGTCGGATTGGCCGGAGTCTCGATCAGGACGCAGGCGGTCGGACGCGACAAGGCCCGTTCCCAGGCCACCAGATCGCCTCCATCGACGAATTCGCGCTCGACCCCAAAACGGGGCAGCAGATCATCGATAATCCACTGGCTCGACCCGAACAGCGAGCGGGCGGCAACGAGCCGGTCGCCGGCTTTCAATTGGCAGAGCAGGGCGCCATGCACCGCCGCCATCCCTGAAGCCGTCGCGCGGCAGGCTTCGGCGCCTTCGATCGCCGCCAGCCGGTCCTCGAACGCCGCCACCGTCGGATTGCGGAAGCGGGAATAGACCATCCGCTCGCGGGTACCGTCGAAGCTTTCCTCGGCTTCCTGGGCGCTGTCATAGACATAGCCCGAGGTCATGAACAGGGCTTCGGCGGTCTCATGGAACCCGGTCCGGGACAAACCGGCCCGAATGGCACGGGTACGCGGCGCCCAGGACGCAGGATCAGGGGGGAGCGGTCGAGTCATGGAAACAGCCTCCTTAGCGAGAGCTTGCACATCTTGCGGACTGACCGGCAAAACGGCCGCGACGGAGGCGCCAGGACTCCGGAAACCCGGAGCGAGACCTCTTTAGCGGTTTGTTTAACGTGGCCGCAATCCGGTCGGACAAATCACCACGAGGTGAGTCTTAGTCCTCCGCCGCGGCGGGCGTCAAGACCTGCCGCTCCGGCATGGCTGAGGAGCCCCCCCGCCGATTTCGCGCAGCTGGCCGTCTGCCGCCCCCCCGAAAGCCGGATCGATGGAGAAGAAAGCCCGACAAACTTTTGACCGATCATCCCGTGCGGGTAGATCATAATCCGGGAAACCCACAAGGAGAGGACGGCTATCGGTGCGGAACGAAGAGTCCCGTTTCAGCCGGAGTCTCCGACGTCCGGCGCAACCACCAGCCCGCCGCGTGGCTCCCGCCCGGGTATTGGCGGTTTGTGCCTTGGTCGGCAGTGGGGGCGCCTTAACCTCGCTTGCCCTGACAGGCGCGGCCCCGGCCGGTCTGGTCCTGGGGCAGGCCGGATTCATCGCCTCTTCTTCCTGGCTGCTGTATCTGTGGCTGCGCCGCACGATCCGGCGCCTCTCTGTCCCGCGCCCGGGCGAAGCGGCGTCACTGCTCCGCGCCTTCAACACCCTTGCGGCCGGATCCGATCTGGCGGTTCACGTCAAGGATGCCGCCGGACGCTACCGGATGCTCAATCCGGCGGCGCAGACATTGTTCGGGCGCGCCCTTCTTCCCGGTCTGGATGATACCTCTCTCCGTCCAGCGGAGGAGGCCGCGATCGCGATCGCCCGCGACCGCGCCGCCATGCGGGACGGCCTGCGCGAGGATGAGGAAGATCTGACCACCCCGGCCCGAACCTGCCGGCTCCGGGTAACCCGGGTTCCGCTGCATGATGGCCATGGGACCGTAGTCGGGCTGGCCAGTCTGATCTGCGACCTGACCCCAGTCCGCGCCGCCGAAGCCACCTTACGGACCAGCGAAGCCCGGTTACGCGCCCTGTTCGACCATATGCTGGGGGGGGTGGCCTTTCACGAACCGATTGGCAAGGCCGGGCAGATTACCGGCTTCCGCTATGTCGCCACCAACCCCAGCTTCGAGGAGGAAACCGGACTGACCGACGTCATCGGCCGCCGGGTCAACGAGGTCATTCCGGGAATCGACGACCGCGATCAATGGCTCTTCACCGGGGCGGTGCGGGTGATCGAGACGGGACGGGCGGAACGGTTCGATTATTATTTCCAATCGCTGGGCCGCTGGTACCAGGTTGCTTTTTTCCGCACCGATGACGGGTTGCTGGGGGTGGTGTTTCACGACATTTCCGCCCGCAAAAGCGCCGAGAGCCAGATCGAGCATCTCGCCTTCCATGATCTGCTGACCGGCCTGCCCAATCGGCGTCTCGCCGAAGACCGGCTGCAACAGGCCGCCGCTCAAGCCGACCGGGCAGGCGGGCGGGCGGCGCTGCTAATCCTCGATCTCGATGCCTTCAAAACTATCAACGAGACCCTCGGCCATGGCGCCGGTGACACTCTGATCCGGGCCCTGGCCGCCCGACTGCGCGACAGCCTGCGCGAAATCGACACTTTGTCCCGCAGCGGCGGCGATGAATTCCTGATCGTGCTGACCAATCTGCGCGGCAGCGAAATCGTCAGTACGATCGCCGACAAGATCCTGACCCGGATCGCCGAGCCGGTTGAAATCGACGGCCATAGCCTCCACACCACCGCCTCATTGGGGATCGCGATCTATCCTGACGATGGCGAGGATTTCGCTACTTTGCTGAAAAAGGCCGATACCGCGATGTATCAGGCCAAGGAAGAAGGCCGAAACGGCTGGCGCTTCTTCGACGAGCGGATGAATCGCGATGCCACCGCCTCGCTTAGGCTGCGCGCCGGCCTCTGCCAAGCCCTGGAACGCGGCGAGTTCGACCTGCATTACCAGCCGCAGCTCGATCTGGTCACCGGCCGGGTGATTGGGGCCGAGGCGCTGTTGCGCTGGACTCATCCCGATCTGGGCCGGGTGCCGCCCGACCATTTCATTCCCCTGGCCGAGGAAAGCGGGCTGATTGTGCCGATCGGCGCCTGGGCGCTGGAACAGGCCTGCCGTCAGGCTGCCGCCTGGCAGAAAGGGGGACTGGCCGTGGGAGTCGCTGTCAATCTGTCGGCGGTGCAAGTCGGCCGCGATGATCTCGCCCGAACCGTCACCGCCGCCTTGGCCGCCTCGGGCCTGCCGCCCACCGACCTTGAACTCGAACTGACCGAATCGATTCTGATCCGCGATGCCGAATGCCGTCTTGCCACTCTGTCCGGGCTGAAGACCAGCGGACTCAAACTGGCGATCGACGATTTCGGCACCGGCTATTCCAGTCTGAGCTATTTGCGCCGCTTCAAAGTGGATCGTCTCAAGATTGACCGTTCGTTTGTGCGCGACCTCGCCGCCGCGCCCGAGGATGACGCCATCATCCGCGCCGTGATCCAGATGGCCCACAGTCTCGGCCTGCGGGTGATCGCCGAGGGGGTCGAGACGGCGACAGTGTTGGATCAGTTGCGCGTGCTTGGCTGTGATGAGATCCAGGGCTATCTGCTGTCGCCGCCGTTGCCGGTCGAGTCTTTCGTTGCTTTTGTCCACGACCATCATCGCTCGGTCGATTCGGCTGGCGGCACCGTCCCCCCCCTTCCTATACTGGCCAACCCTGCCTGACCCGAGCCCGTCCATGCCCCGTATTCTCTCGCAACGCGCTATCATTAACCGCCGCGAGGTAATCACTCGCCTCGCCGGGCTCGATCTCGACGATTTACCCCGCGCCCGCCGCCGGGGCAAAGTCCTCGAATTGTTCAAACAGGTGCTGGCCGAAGGCCGGGCGGAAATCCGTCGCCGCTTTGAACAGAGTGGCGACGGCTCACATACCGTGCGCGAAACCTGTTTCCTGATGGATCAGATGGTCCGGCTGATCCACGATTTCGCCGCCGAAAAGGTGTTTGCGCCGGGGGTGCGGACCCTTGGCGAGGCGATGAGTCTGGTGGCGGTGGGCGGCTATGGCCGCGCCGAACTCGCCCCTCAGTCCGACGTCGATCTGCTGTTCCTGCTGCCCTACAAGCGGATGCCCTACCATGAGCAGATGGTCGAGTTCATCCTCTACATGTTGTGGGATCTCGGCCTGAAGGTCGGGCAATCGACCCGCTCGGCCGAGGAATGCGTCAAAGGGGCCAAGGAAGATCTGACCGTCCGCACCGCTTTGTTGGAAATGCGCTGGCTGTGGGGCGATCAAGATCTGTTTAAGGAGCTTCAGGAGCGGTATCGCGCCGAGGTGATCGGGGTTGCCGGGATTGAATTCATCGAATCCAAGCTGGCCGAGCGTGACGCCCGCCACGCCCAGATGGGGGATTCGCGTTATGTGCTGGAGCCCAATGTCAAGGAGGGCAAGGGCGGACTGCGCGATCTCCATACCCTGTTCTGGATCGCCCGCGACATGTATGACGTTGCCGGGATCGACGAATTGGCGGAAGCCGGGATCATCAGTGCCCAGGCCGCTACCCGTTTCGCCAAGGCCCAGGCCTTTTTATGGACGGTGCGCTGTCATCTCCATTATTTGACCGACCGTCCCGAGGACCGGCTGACCTTTGACGTTCAGCCGGAGATCGCGGAGCGGATGCAATATGTCGATCGCCCCGGCTCGCGTGGGGTCGAGCGTTTCATGAAGCATTATTTCCTGATCGCCAAGGATGTCGGCGATCTGACCCGACTGTTTTGCGCCCTGGTTGAAGAGCATCACCGCAGCAAGCCGCGCCGCCTGCCCTTCCGCCGTCTGTTCACCCGCCGCACCCTCCTGGCCGGTTTCATCCAGGAAGGGGGCCGGCTCGATCTTGCCAGCCCGGATCAGTTCGTGACCGATCCGGGCGCGATGATCCGGCTATTCCACACCGCGCTGGAAAACGGGGTTGATATTCATCCCCGCGCCCTCGATCAAATCCACCGCAATCTGAAGCGGATCGACGCCCGGCTGCGGAATGATCCCGAAGCCAACCGCCTGTTTGTGTCGATGCTGACCTCGCGCCGCAATCCCGAGGTGGCATTGCGCCATATGAATGAGGCCGGGGTGCTCGGCCGCTTTCTGCCCGATTTCGGTCGGGTGGTGGCGCAGATGCAATATGACATGTACCACGTCTTCACCGTCGATGAGCACACCCTCCAGGCGCTGGGGATTCTCCATTCGATCGAGAGTGGAACCTTGTCGGAAGAAGCGCCGGTCGCCTCCGAGGTGATCCATCAGGTCAGTTCGCGCCGCGCCCTTTATGTCGCCACCTTCCTGCATGACATCGCCAAGGGGCGGGGGGGGGACCATTCCCAGCTCGGCGCCGAGGTGGCGTTGAAGATCGGGCCACGCCTGGGCCTCAGCGATGAGGAGACTGAGACCGTCTCCTGGCTGGTCCGTCATCACCTTGCCTTTGCCCGCTTTTCCTTCAAGCGCGACATCGACGACAGCAAGACGATTCAGGATTTCATCGCCCTGGTTCAGTCGCCGGAGCGTCTGAAGCTGTTGCTCTGTCTGACCGTGGCTGACATTCGCGCCGTCGGGCCGACGGTGTGGAACGCCTGGAAGGCGGGTTTGCTGCGCGAGCTTTATCACCGGGCGATGGAGGTGATGACCGGGGGGCTGGCCGGCAAAGCCCACGCCGCCCGGGTCCAGTCGGCGCAGGCGGCGGTGCGCGCCGAATTGCAGCGCCAATCCTGGCCGGAGGAGGAGATCGAGACCCATCTTGGCCGCGGATATCCGGGCTATTGGACCTCGTGCGACACCCCGACCCAGCTTCGTCATGCCCGGCTGGTGCGGGAGGCCGAGCGGACCGCCGCGCCTTTGACGATTGAACCTCGGGTCGATGGTCCGCGCGGCGTGACTGAGGTCGCGATCTATACCGGCGACCATCCCGGTCTGTTTTCCCAGATCGCCGGAGCAATGGCGGTGGGCGGAGCCAATATCGTCGATGCCCGGATCATCACTTTGACCAACGGCATGGCCCTTGACACGTTCTTCGTCCAGGATTCCGAGGGCGGACCGTTCGACAGCCCATCCAAACTCGCCCGGCTCTCGGCGATGGTCGAACAGGTGCTGTCGGGACGGATGCGTCTCGCTCAGGAGTTGGCGTCACGCAAGGGGCGTTTGCCCAGCCGGACCCAGGTGTTCAAGGTGCCGCCCCGGGTGCTGGTCGATAACACCCCCTCGCGGACTCATACCGTGATCGAGGTCAACGGACGGGACCGGCCCGGTCTGCTCTATGATTTGACCTCGGCCATGACCCAGCTCGGTCTCCAGATTTCCTCGGCTCATATCTCGACCTATGGGGAGAGGGTGGTTGATGTGTTTTACGTCAAGGATGTGTTCGGTCATAAGGTCGAGCATGAGCGCAAGTTGGAGCGGGTTCGGGTGACTTTGTTGGCGGTGTTGAAGGATCCTCGGTCTGCGGCGCCGCCGGGACGGGCGGCCGAGTAAGGATGGGCGGGGCTGCTGCCCCGCACCCCGCTCGGGGAGACCCCGCCCCCCCTTTTAATCACAAAAATAATCCTCTTCGCGGACCCAATGATCGCCTCCAGCGAGGCGGGCGCGGAGGGTTGCGGCCTGTTCGCAATCCTCAACATAGGCCAGCAGGGCGGCGTGGGCACACTCTTCGACGCTGCGGCCGAGACCACGGGCGACGGTAGCGAGGCGGAAGGCAAGTTCGGGATCGAGTTCAAGACGCATGGGAGGGGGTCCGTGCTATTTGGCTTGATTCTCGCATCAGATCCGACGAAAACCCAGATTCATGAGCACCCTCGCCGATCAGATCGCGCTTCGGCGCACCTTCGCCATCATCTCCCACCCGGACGCCGGCAAAACCACGCTGACGGAAAAGCTGTTGCTGTTCGGCGGAGCGATCCAGCTCGCCGGGGCCGTGCGGGCGCGTGGCGAACAGCGCCGGACCCGATCGGACTGGATGGCGATCGAAAAAGACCGTGGCATCTCGGTTTCGGCCTCGGTGATGACCTTCGAGCATGGCGGCTTGACCTTCAATCTGCTCGATACGCCCGGTCACGAGGATTTCTCCGAGGATACCTACCGCACCTTGACCGCTGTCGATTCGGCGGTGATGGTGCTGGATGCCGCCAAGGGCATCGAGACCCAGACCCGGAAGCTGTTTGAAGTCTGCCGTCTGCGCGATATGCCGATTCTCACCTTCATCAACAAGGTGGATCGGGAAGGGCGGGATCCCTTCGACCTGCTCGACGAAGTCGAAAAGACCCTGGCCCTGGATGTCGCGCCGGTGACGTGGCCCATCGGGATGGGACGCGACCTCAAGGGGGTGTACGACCTGACCCGCGACCGGGTGATTCTGTTCGATCCCGGCCGGGGCGATCACATTGCCGAAATCGGTCTCGATGCCTCTCTGGATTCGCCCGACCTTGATGCCGCTGTCGGGGCGGCTGCGGCCGCCAAACTGCGCGAAGAGGTTGAACTGGTCCGGGCCGGTTTCCCTGAATTTGATCTGGAAGCCTTCCACGCTGGTCATCTGACCCCGGTGTTCTTTGGCAGCGCGCTGAAGACCTTTGGTGTCGCCGAATTGCTACGCGGAGTCGGACGATTGGCGCCGCAACCGCTGGCGCGCGCCGCCAATACCCGGACCGTCACCTCGGACGAGGCCAAAGTCACGGGTTTCGTTTTCAAGGTCCAGGCCAACATGGACCCCAACCACCGCGACCGGATCGCCTTCTTCCGGATCTGTTCCGGGCGGTTCCAGCGGGGGATGAAGCTGCGCCATGTCCGGAGCGGCAAGGTGATGGCGCTGGTCAATCCGGTGTTCTTCCTCGCCCGGGATCGCGAACTAGCCGAGGAAGCCTTCCCCGGCGATATCATGGGCATTCCCAATCATGGCCAGTTGCGGATCGGCGACACTCTGTCGGAAAGCGAAGATCTGCGGTTCCTCGGGATCCCGACCTTCGCCCCCGAAGTGTTGCGCCGGGTCCGGCTCGATGATCCGATGAAGGCCAAGCAGCTCAAGAAGGCTCTGGAAGACCTCGCCGAAGAGGGGGTCAGTCAGGTGTTCAAGCCGATCGACGGATCAACCTGGATCGTCGGCGTGGTCGGGCCATTGCAGTTCGACGTGCTGACCACCCGGATTGAGAGTGAATATAACATCAAGGCCGGGTTCGAGGACGCGCCCTTTGTCACCGCCCGCTGGGTTGCGGCCAACGATGAGGCCGAGTTGAAGCGGTTCGGCGAGGCCAACAAATCGAATATGGCCGAGGATCGCGACGGCGGGCTGGTTTATCTCGCCCGCAACAGTTGGCAGTTAAATCGGGCTCAGCAGGATTTCCCCGGCGTCCGCTTCACCGCAACCCGGGAGCAATCCTGATCCGGAGGGGGGGGTCTTTTCGTCCGGGGGCTCTGGACAAATCGACCGCTCCCCCCAAATCATTTGGCGGTTTTCACAACACTCGCGGAAGGTCACGATCATGACCCCCCAGGAACGGTCCCTGATTCAGAGCGTTTTCGACCGGTTGGCGCGTCTTGCCGGTTCGCCCAAGGATCCCGAGGCCGACGCGATGATCCAGGCCCTGATGCATCAGGTTCCGGACGCTGGCTACCAGATGGTTCAGGCCGTCGTGGTGCAGGAACAGTCGCTCAACGAGGCGCAGGCCCGGATCGCTGATCTCGAACGCCAACTCGCCGCCGCCCGCACCGCCCAGGCCCCGCAGGCCCCGGCGCCGTCAGGCGGCCTATTCTCCAGCCTCAATCCGTGGGGACGCTCCCGGGTGCCCCAGAGCCCGCCGCCGGCCCCGCCGGTTTATCAGCAGGCCGGCTATCCCCAGCAGCCTGGTTATCCCCAGCAGGCCGGCTATCCGCAGCAGCCCGGTTATGGCCAGCCCAGCCCGTGGGGCGGCGGTGCCCCGTCGGCGGGCGGCAGTTTCCTGCGCACGGCGGCCGGAGCGGCGGTTGGTGTCGCCGGTGGTGTGCTGCTGGCGGAGGGGATCTCCAACATGTTCGGTGGGCATCAGGCCGCCGCCGCTGCCGTGGTTCCCGGGGCCGAACAGCTTGGCGCCCCGACCTCCTATGACACCCAGGTCGCCGACCAGGGAGGCTATGATCCGGCGGGCGATCCCGGCTATGATGTCGGTGGTGGCTTCGACGACGACGGCTCCTTCTAAGCCCGGTTCGGGCGGGCGGGATCTAGCCGGCCACCCCTTTGGGTTGGCCGGCCTTGGCCGCCCCACCCGCCCCATGGCCTTCCGGTCACGGAAGCGAAACCTTTTCGCCTTTTAAAAACAGCACGTTAGTCGGGATGGTTTCCGCCCTTGACACGGGTGGGCCTACCCCTTATGGTGCCCGCGCTTTTGGCACCGTCGGGCCAGTGGGGGCTTTTCGAGGGCGCGCGATATGGCTGATCCCGAAATAACCCCGCCATCGGACGATTTCGAAGCCCGTCTTCAGCAGGCGCGTCAGCGCGAAGACAAGGCATCGGGTCGGGAGGCGGAGCGCAAGGGTGGCCCCACCAGCATGGGGGTGGGTTTTCGTATCGGCATCGAACTGATCGCCGGTCTGTTATTGGGGGCGGGCCTCGGCTGGGTGCTTGATGCCTGGTTAGGAACCTCCCCCTGGTTGCTGGTGCCGTGCCTCTTTCTCGGAGGGGCGGCTGGTGTCATGAATGTGCTCCGCGTCATGCGCGGCCTGGATCAGACGGTCGGGTACGGCCAGGCGCAGCGGCGCGCCGGACAGGCGCAGGACCATTGAAAGAGGCGTGCTGTGACTAATCCCATCGAACAGTTCCAGATCCTGCCGTTGATCCCGCTCAAGGTCGCCGGGGTGGACATCTCGTTCACCAATTCCTCGGCGATGATGGTCGTGGCGGTCGCGCTGTCCACCCTGTTCCTGACCCTCTCGGTTCGCTCGCGCGCGCTGGTGCCAGGACGGTGGCAGTCTCTGGCCGAAATCTTTTATGAATTTATCGCCGGCATGCTGCGTAGCAATGTCGGCAGCGAGGGGCGACGCTACTTCCCCTTCGTCTTCACCCTGTTCATGTTCGTGCTGTTCGGCAATGTGCTGGGCCTGATGCCGATCCCGGCGATCGGCTTCACTTATACCAGCCACATCGTCGTGACCTTCGCCCTGGCGGCGGTGGTGTTCATTGGCGTGACGGTGATCGGGTTCTGGCGCCACGGCTTCCATTTCCTGCGGATGTTCTTCCCGGAAGGGGCGCCGCTGGCCACGGCTTTGGTGCTGGTGCCGATCGAGGTCATTTCCTACCTGTCGCGTCCGATCAGTCTGTCGGTTCGACTGTTCGCCAACATGACCGCCGGACACATCATCCTGAAAATTCTGGGCGGGTTCGTCGTCACCCTCGGGTCGATGTACGTGCTGCCGGGGGTCTTCCCCTTCGCCTTCCTGTCGGCTGTGACGGTGCTTGAAATCGGCATCGCCCTGTTGCAGGCCTATGTCTTCACCGTGCTGACCTGCATTTATCTGCACGACGCCATCCACATGCATTAAGCCGGCGGCGGGTCCCTTGGCTTGATTTTCTGTCCCTGAAGGAGCTTGAGGAACATGGATTACGAATCTGCGAAAGTCATCGGTGCCGGTCTGGCTGCCATCGGCGTGATTGGCTCGGGCGTTGGCGTCGGCTCGGTGTGGTCGTCCCTGATCGCCACCGTCGGCCGTAACCCGTCGGCCAAGGCCAATGTCGAGCTGTATGCCTGGATCGGCTTCGCGGTGACCGAGGCGATCGCGCTGTTCGCCCTGGTTATTTCGCTGATGATCCTCTTCAAGTAAGTCGACGGTTCTCCTCGGAGGACGGGACCGGCGCCGCGCGGGACCTCCCGGTCGCGGCCCACCCCGTCTTCGGGGGGAGAATTTCGCTGCCGTCCCTCACTTTCCAGGAGCTTCCGGGATGCCACAGTTCGACCCGGCCTTGTTCACGCCGCAGCTGTTCTGGCTGTTGCTCACCTTCGTCGCGCTCTATGCGCTGATGGCCCTGGTGGCCCTGCCCCGGATTGGTGCCGTCCTTGACGAGCGCCAGCGCAAAATCGACGACAATCTCGACAAGGCGGCCCAGTTGAAGGCCGAGGCCGATGCCGCGATTGCCGCCTATGAAAAGACCCAGGCCGACTCCCGTGCCCAGGCCCAGAAAGTGATCCGTGAGGCTGGCGAACGCTTGGCCCGCGAGGCCGATGAGCGCAACCGCGCCCAGACCGCCCGTCTGGCCGATCTGATCAAGACCGGTGAAGCGCGGATCGCCGCCGCCAAGGGCGATGCCTTGGCCAACGTCCGCACCGTGGCGTCTGAAGTCGCCGGCGCGGTGGTCGAGCGCCTGATTGGGCGCGCCGCCCCGGCCAAGCGGCTTGATGCCGCCGTCGCCGCCGCCTTCGAGGAGCAGGCCCGATGATTCCCGCCGCCCATGCCGCCGCCGAGGCTGTGCCTTTTTATGCCGACGCCCATTTCTGGGTGAATGTCTCCTTTCTGCTGGTGATCGGTCTGGCCTGGCGTCCCGTCGCCCGGGCCATCGCTGCCGCTCTCGACGCCCGTTCGGCCAAGATCAAGGCCCGGATCGACGAGGCGCTGCGCCTGCGCGAGGAAGCTCAGGAACTGCTCGCCGCTTATCAGCGGAAGCAGCGTGATGCCATCCGCGAAGCGGAAGAGATCATCGCTCACGCCCGGGCCGAAGCCGACCGCCTGTCCAAGCAGGCGGCCGAGGATCTGGAGCAGCAGTTGAAGCGACGCGAGCAGACCGCGCTCGAACGGATCGCCCAGGCTGAAGCCCAGGCGTTGAAGGAAGTCCAGAATGCTGCGGTGGATGTTGCCATCGCTGCTGCCAGCCGGGTGATTGGCGAGACTTTGTCGCCGAACCAGCGGGGGACCTTGGTCGATAATGCGATCAAAGCCCTGCCCGGAACCCTGCACTGATCTGTGACGCGTTCCGATCACGGCCCGTCTTCGGACGGGCCGTTTTTTTGCCCGGATCATTCGATCCACTCGCCCTTATAGACCCCCCAGATTTCATCACGGCGCAGCCAGCCCTGGGTCCGGCCGATCTCGGCACGACAGAAATCGCGATTGCGGGGACATTGCAGCAGGCGGCCGAGAACGCCCGCCTCAACCATCGCCACCGGTTCCCCTGAGTCTGAATCATTGGCCCGCAGCGGATGCGGCCCGCCGATCACCACCATCATCCGCCGGCTTGAGAGCATGGTCTGCAACACCCAGCCCTCGCTCCCCTGCCAGTCGCGGATCTTGCGCCAGGATTCAAATTCGGCCACCACCTCGACCGGCAGATCCTTGCGGGAATAAATCCACTCGATCGGATAACGCTTGCCCGGGCCGGTGCGGAGGTTGACCTCATCGGCCCGCAGCGAGACAAAACGCGGCAACGGCAAGCCGCTGCCTTCAGCCGGAGCGGCCTGAAGCGGGGGCGCCGTCAGGACGGCGATCAACAGCAGGAACGAAGTCAGTCGAGACAGGGCACAGCCGGGCATGAATCCTCCCGTGTTATTATAGCGGGGAGCCGCTGCGTGCGGTCAAGGCGAGCCCTCTCCCCTGTCGGGAACGCTGGGGGGAAGAGGGTTGACGTGTCCGGCCTGCGGAGCGAAGGTGGCCGAGCGCCGGGCAAACCGGCGGGGAGCAAGATTGATGGCCCGCACCGAGTCTCTTGACCGGGAGGAGAAAGCCCGCTTATTGCGGAGCCTTGCTTTCCGTGTTCACCGTAAGCAGCCCTGTCCCCAGGCGCTGGACGATTTGCTGGGCGAGGAATCACGGGGCGGGCGGTCTCGTATGTTCCGTGACGCTGTCAGTCGGCTTGGCGAGCAGGGGGTTGTGCCGGCCTTGCTCGCGCTTGATCTGATCGGGGCCGAGGCGGGAGCGGTGATGGCGGCCGTTCTTGATGCCAACGACCATCGTCTGTTGTCCGCCGCTCTTGGCCGTCTCGCGGATTATGTCGAGGCGGGAGAGGGGTGAGCCTTCTCCGCCAGAGGGGAGGGATTATTCTGGGAGCGGCCCTGCTGGCCGGGTGCTTGCCGTCCTCGGATCAGCCGGCCTGGGAAGGGCGCATGGGGCGGTTCGCCGGGCTGATCGCGCGCTGCGGCTGTTCCGATCTTTCTCCTGAGCGGATGGTGGCCGATTATCCCCGGGCGATGGTGGGGCGGTACTCTGCCACCGAGATCCAGGCGATGCGGGGCTACATCACGGTTGCCATCACCGAAGTTGCCGACAATCAGGCTGAGATCTGCGCCGAAGTTTGTGCTCAATCCTGCATGGTTGAGGCGGTGGTTGGACCGCTTGGCGGACATGGGCGCGACGGGAGTCCGGCCTGTCCGGTCACGGAGCGGGATTTGCATCTCACGGATGGGTATCACGACCAGGGGGGGAACCGTTGACGGGGCTGCCGCCCCGCTCCCCGCTTGGGGGCGAGCGCCCCCAAACCCCCGCTTTTTTCGCGAGAGCCTGAAAACACCTGTCGCGGGGCTTCCGCAGTTGAAACAAGGTCGGAAAGCGGGTTAGCGTCTGTACTATTGCCCGGAGCGGAAGAGAGATCATGGGGATCAAAGTCAAACTTCATCATCTGACCAGCTACCGCTACGACCGGGCGGTATCTTTATCACCACAAGTGATCCGCCTGCGTCCGGCGCCGCATTGTCGGACCGAGATCCTATCTTATTCGTTGAAGATCACCCCGGCGGCTCATTTCCTGAACTGGCAGCAGGATCCCTACGGCAATTGGCTGGCCCGAGCCGTCTTTCCCGACAAGGTCGAGGAATTCGTGGTTTCGGTCGATCTGGTTGCCGACCTCGCCATCATCAATCCGTTCGATTTCTTCCTCGCCCCCGAGGCGGAGACCTTTCCCTTTGTCTATCCGGCCGAGGTTGAGGAAGATCTCCGCGCCTTTCTGGTCCGCGCGCCGGCCGAGCCGTTGTTCCAGGCCTATCTCGATGGGATCCCCCGCGACGAGCCGGTGGCCACCATTCCGTTTCTGGTCCGTCTCAACCAGCATCTGCAAGAGGCGATCCGCTACACCATCCGCCATGAGCCGGGGGTTCAGAGTCCGGAACAGACTCTGACCCTGAAAAGTGGGTCGTGCCGGGATTCCGCCTGGCTGCTGGTCGAGATTTTACGCCATCTCGGGCTCGCCGCCCGTTTCGTCTCCGGCTATCTGATTCAGCTCGTTCCCGACGAGAAGCCGCTCGACGGTCCAGCCGGTCCCACCACCGATTTCACCGATCTGCATGCCTGGACCGAGGTGTATCTGCCGGGTGCCGGGTGGGTGGGGCTTGATCCGACCTCCGGTCTGTTTGCCGGCGAGGGGCATATTCCGTTGGCCGCCACGCCCCAGCCGATGGGAGCGGCCCCGGTCAGCGGGGGGGTTGATCCCTGCGAGGTCACCTTCGGCCATGAGATGACGGTGATCCGGGTCGAGGAAAGCCCGCGCGTCACCAAGCCCTATGATGAGGATCAATGGCAGGCGGTGCTGGCGCTGGGGACCACCGTCGATCAGCATCTTGCGGCCAGTGATGTGCGGCTGACCCAGGGCGGTGAGCCGACTTTCGTTTCGGCGATCGACATGGATGGCGAAGAATGGAACGTCGCCGCCGTTGGTCCGACCAAGCGAGCCTATGCTGATGAATTGATCCGCCGTCTACGCGACCGTTTTACCCCGGGCGGGGTGCTGACCTTCGGCGAAGGCAAATGGTATCCGGGCGAGAGCCTGCCGCGCTGGGCTTTCAGCCTGATCTGGCGCGAGGATGGCGAACCGGTTTGGCAGGATGACAGCCTGATCGCCCGTGAAGGCAGCGACCATGGTGCCACTGCGGAAACGGCGGCGCTGTTCACCACCGCTTTGGCCGAGCGGCTGGAAGTTGATCCCGCCTTCGCCTATCCCGCTTATGAGGATACCACCCACTATTTGCGGCGCGAACAAGCCTTGCCGATCAATGTCGATCCGCTCGACAACCGTCTCGACGATCCCGAGGAGCGCGCCCGTCTGGCCCGGATCTTTACCGAGGGATTGGGCCAGCCGATCGGGATGGTGTTACCGCTGCAAGCCTGGCAGAGCCGGGACAGCATCCGCTGGATTACCGGTCCCTGGCCGACCCGTCAGGGCAAGCTGATCGCCGTCCCGGGGGATTCGCCGCTCGGCCTCCGCCTGCCGCTGGCCTCGCTACCCTGGCTTTCTCAGGCGGAGTACCCCTGGCATCACGAACGCGATCCATTCGAACCGCGCGGGGCCCTACCGCGTCGGCCCTATCTGCTGACCGCCCGCGTTCCGGGGGGAACGGAGACGGCGGAAGTCCGCTATCAGCGCCCAACCCCGGTACGGAACATCCGCCCCGGCGCGCGCGGCTTTATTTCCGATACCGTCCGTTCGGCTTTGTGCGTCCAGCCCCGTGAAGGGTGCTTGAATCTGTTCCTGCCGCCACTGGAAACCGCCGAGCATTATCTCGGGCTGGTGGCCGCGATCGAGGACACCGCGCGCGAGTTGCAGGTGAAAGTCCGGGTCGAGGGCTATCTCCCCCCCAATGATCCGCGCCTGAAAATCATCAAAGTCACCCCTGATCCCGGGGTGATCGAGGTCAATGTGCAGCCGGCCCGCGATTGGCCGCATCTGGTCGAGATTACCGAAACTCTCTATGCCGAGGCGCGCCAGTGCCGGTTGGGCAGCGAGAAATTCATGATTGATGGCCGCCATGTCGGAACCGGCGGTGGCAATCACATGGTGCTGGGCGGACCAACCCCCGGCGACAGTCCGTTCCTGCGTCGTCCTGACCTGCTAGGGAGCCTGATTCGCTTCTGGCAGAACCATCCCAGCCTGTCCTACCTGTTCTCCGGCCTGTTTATTGGCCCGACCAGCCAGCATCCCCGGGTGGATGAGGCCCGCGACGACAGCCTCTATGAGCTGGAAATTGCCTTGTCGCAATTGCCGGAACCGGGCGCGATCGTGCCGCCCTGGCTGGTCGACCGGGTGTTACGCAACGTGTTGACCGATGTCACCGGCAATACCCACCGCACCGAAATCTGCATCGACAAACTTTATTCGCCCGATGGCCCCACCGGCCGACTGGGTCTGGTCGAATTCCGCTGCTTCGAAATGCCGCCTCATGCCCGGATGAGTCTGGTTCAGCAATTGCTGCTCCGGGCGATGGTGGCCCAGTTCTGGGACCAGCCCTACCGCGAGCCGCTGGTGCGCTGGGGCTCGGCCCTGCGCGACCGCTTCATGCTGCCGCACTGGGTCGAACGCGACTTCAACGCCGTCCTGGCTTGGCTGAAACGGGGCGGGTTCACGTTCGATCCGGCGTGGTTCGCCCCCCACCTCGAATTCCGCTTCCCCCGGATCGGCGGCTTCTGCTTCGACGGGGTCGGTCGAATTGCG
>Ga0209373_10001255_pt1 | contig 31273 bp, 23 predicted proteins | sample Higcelweek5metaG_FD_187173 | JGI IMG/M metagenome (GOLD analysis project Ga0209373, IMG submission 187173) | Freshwater pond sediment microbial communities from the University of Edinburgh, under environmental carbon perturbations - High... | ecosystem: Environmental > Aquatic > Freshwater >... | reverse complement strand
TTTCTCAACGTCTTCCATAAAGCCCATATTGAGCATTTCATCGGCTTCATCCAAGACAACCGCCTGGATGTGGGAAAGGTCGATAGAGCCGCGATCCATATGATCCATTAAGCGTCCCGGTGTAGCGACGATAATTTGCATCTGGCGTTTTAATGCGCGAAATTGAATGTTGATGTCTTGACCACCATAAATGGGCACAACATGAACTTTCGGCATGGCGACTGCATAGTGTTGTATTGCTTCTGCCACCTGAATGGCAAGTTCGCGTGTAGGGGACAACACAAGCATAGACGTCGAAATCGCATTAAATTCAATGCGAGAAAGGAGTGGCAGAGCGAATGCCGCTGTCTTTCCTGTTCCGGTCTGCGCGGTTCCGAGGAGATTTTCACCCCGTAAAAGCACGGGAATTGCTTTGGCTTGGATTGGAGATGGAGTTTCGTAGCCCGCCTGTTTAACGGCTTTTAAAACTTCTGGAGAAAGGCCTAAGTCTTCGAATAAGATATCTGTCATGTATCACCTTGTGAGAATTCCCGTGAAATTTTGCGCGTAAATCGAGAGTCCGTTTTATTGTTCGCAAAAGGAGTGGGTTAATTCTCTAAAGGGCATGTCCAAAAATTCATCCGCGACTTTCTCACATTCTATGAATATAAATCATAAGTTAGGCGTCGTTATAAATCAATTCTCAGAGTTGCCCTGAGTTGAGCCCGCAATATAGAAACAAGATGCGATTTCCCAAATAGACAAAATAACTTACATTGGCTGCTACTTTGGGGATATTCTTTATTTTTAGCCGTTTCCTCGGGTCAAAAAAATTGCTACATTCGCTGCTCCCAATGGAGAGATGCCAGAGTGGTCGATTGGGACGGTCTCGAAAACCGTAGTCTCCTCACGGGGACCGAGGGTTCAAATCCCTCTCTCTCCTCTGCAACAAAAAGAGCCCCTTTTGGGGCTCTTTTTGTTGCAATGTGAACTGAGAAGAGGGATAGGAACCCGAGGAGAGGGTTCACTCTGGTTCGTGTGACGAAGGAACAAGAGAACGAGAGGCCTTGCATAGCAAGCCCGAAGGGCGAGCACAAACGCAGTGCCGTGCTCGCTTCCCCCCGAATAATGCCTATATTATTTGCATGCTTCATATTGGACTTACAGGCACGATTGGTTCAGGGAAAAGTACGCTCGGTCGTCTTCTTCGAGATCGAGGCTATTTTGTACTGGATTCAGATCTAGAAGTTCACAACCTCTATAAGTGCAATACAGAGCTTCGTTCTCAGCTTTCCCAAGTGTTTGGTTCTGACATATTAACGGAACAAGGGGTGAATCGTCCCCTGCTAGCCTCTCGTGTGTTTTCTGATTCAGAGGCCCTACAGGCCTTGGAATCTTTAGTCTTTCCTGTTTTGTTGGCAAATCTTAGAACCAGAATGGCGGAGATTGAAAAAAATAATCCGCATTCTTTAGCTCTTTTTGTCGAAGGGGCCTTATTATTCAAAATGCCAGACTTTTCCAAAAAATTGGACCAAGTTTGGATTGTAGAAGCTCCAGAAAAGGTAAGGTTAGAACGACTCACTCAACGGGGTCTTTCCAGAGAAGAGGCTCAAAAAAGAATAGACGTGCAGCGAAATAACCCATTACCTCCGAATGTCAAATATGTTCATATTGATAATTCAGGGGATTTAGATGCACTTACCAAACAAATACCGTTTTAAAATTTGAAACAAATATTCCCAAAAATTGATAATTTCAAAAATTGGGCAATATTTGTAACTTGAGTTTATGTTTTTTCCTGTTTCAGCCCGGAAAATGTAACGACAGTTTCTAAATTTACGCTCGATACCAGGGCGATTTGTGCAAGAAAAAGGAAATAAAATATGTCCTCATCGGTAGTTCAGTCCATAGCCTTCCTTTTCGGTGGTGCAGGTTTATTCCTCCTCGGCATGAGATTTATGTCCGATGGCCTACAAACCATTGCAGGGCCCACTCTCAAAAAATTGATTGGAAAGGCGACCAATCATAGAATTTTAGGTGTTGCTGTTGGTTTTGGTGTGACTTGTCTTGTTCAATCAAGTGCGGTTACCATGGCAATGGTCATCGGATTTGTGAATGCGGAAATGATGCTTTTGCCACAAGCGATTGGTGTTATTATTGGTGCCAACATTGGGACCACCATTACGGGGTGGGTTTTGGCTTTGAATATTGATCAATATGGGTTGCCTCTTGCTGGTGCCTGTGCATTGGTTTATTGCTTTGCCAAGAAAGAACGCGTAAAATACACAGCCCTCGCCTTCCTCGGTGTGGGCTTAGTTTTTATTGGCCTCTTTGCCATGAAAGGAGCTCTTTCTCCGTTTTCTGGAAATCCTCAATTTAAAGAATTTATTTCCGTTTTCCAGGTAGATGGAATGATGAATATTTTGGTTTGTGTTATCGTCGGCTTTTTGCTCGCGGCGATCATGCAATCCAGCACCGCTTCTTTGGGGGTGACAATAGCTCTTGCATATCAAGGACTCATTGGGTTTGAAACCTCGGCAGCACTTGTGCTAGGTCAAAATATCGGTTGCACGGTCTCTTCTTTGATGATCTCCATTCGCGCGTCAAGACATTCCAAACGGGCCGCTTTCTTTCATCTCTTTTTCAATGTATTCGGCGTTATCTGGGTCACACTACTGTTTTCTCAGTGTATGAGTTTCATGCATTGGTTCCTCAATGTGGTTTTTGGTATTGGCAATCCCGATTTGTTGCGTGAAGTGAATGGTGTGGTGACTGCTCCTTACATCACTATAGCGATTGCTTCTTTTCATACCTTATTTAATCTGGTGAATGCCATTATCTTGCTCCCGTTTGTAGGTCAGATTACGAACCTCTTAGAAAAGATGTTTACTCATAAGGCCACAAAGCAGAAAATGGTGGCGACTAAATTGGATTTCCCGCTCATTAAATCTCCTTTTGCAGCCATTACCCAATCCACTCGTGAAATGGTTCGTATGGGTGACACGATTAAAGACATGATGGCCAATCTTCGTCGTTGTTTTATGAAAGATGACGATTCAAAGCGACTTCGTGAACAAATTTTTGCAGATGAAGAACGTTTGGATATGGTGCAGACAGAAGTGATCAACTTTTTGACAGAACTCCTTTCTACACGGGTTTCCCAAAGTATTGCAACCGATGCAGAACGTCAGTTGCGGATGAGTGATGATCTGGAAACCGCTTCTGATTATATTGCGCAATTGTTAAAGCTGGATTTGCGCATGGGGGATCATAACGTCACTTATGATGAAACGCATCAACAAAATCTTTTGCAACTTCATGATTTAACTGCGGAGTTAGTGGACTTAGTTGGGGGGCTCATCGTGAATTCGGATAATCAGGCTCTGCTGGTGGAAATAAGAAATCACGGGGTTCGTATCACTCAGGCGGTACGTGAGTTTCGCAGTAGCCACTGGAACCATTTGGCGGAAGCCCACGATGAACCTTTAGTGAGCACCACTTACACGGACATGTTAGGAGCTTACCGAAAAATTAAGGAACATTTGGTAGCGACCGCCGAAACCATCGCCGCTCCTACCATTTGATTTTTTAACGCGTTTCCATGGCCCGCATATGCCGCAGTTCCAACATCAATAAAAAGATGCTGAGCATTGCCGCTGCGGTGTCTGCAATCGGTGCTGCCATAAATACGCCTTTGAGGCCTACGAATCTTGGAATAATCAGCAATAGAGGAATGAGAATCAGAACTTGGCGACACATATTTAAAATAAGCGCGCGCCCTGGTTTTCCGGTTCCTTGAAAGAAATTTCCACATATCATGCCGATACCAATCATGGGTAACGCCAATAAAAACATACGAATAGACTTACTGGCGAGAGTTGTTAAAAGTATATTGTCTCTCGCGAAAAAGCCCACAAGCCATTCGGACTGGAATTGGATAAGACACCAGGCCCCGCACATAAAAGCCACGGAGTAGCCGAGTGCATACTTTAACGTTTTTCGGACGCGATCAAAACTTCTCGCACCATAGTTATAACCAATGATTGGCTGTACTCCTTGCACAAATCCCATGACGGGCATGAGCACCATAAGAGCGATCCCATTCACAATACCAAATGCGGAAATAGCCATATCGCCCCCGTAGGTGCTTTGGTTGCCATAGAAAAAAAGGCTTTTATTCAAAATGACATTCATTAAACTGTTACAAAGTTGCATGACGCTAGGCGGAAGTCCCATAATAAAAATACGCCGGACATAAGGCATTTTTAAACGCATGTAACGGAGACTGATTTTAATCGGGGTTTCTTTTTGTAGGAAGAAACTCATCACAAAAGTACTGGCAATAAATTGTGAAAGAACCGTTGCCCAAGCGGCACCGGCAATTCCCCATCCTAATTTCATAATAAAAAGCCAATCAAAGAAAACATTACATACTGCACCGATCAGTGTTCTGAACATTGCCGTTTTGGGGTGCCCCATAGAACGAATGAAATTATTCATGCCTGGAGTGACTGTGGAAAAAACCGCCCCAAACAAAATAATTCGCATATATTCTGTTGCATAGGGCAACGTTTCGTTACTTGCACCAAAAGAACGCAACAAAGGTTCCATAAAAATCTGGCCGAAAACAAAAACAAAAATAGCGATCAGTACGAGCAAAACGAAAGAATTATTAAGAATCAATGCCGCTTGGCTATATTTTTTTTGCCCTAAGCGTATCGCAAAAAGAGTGTTCCCGCCGATCCCCACCATCATGGACATAGCCATAATGAAAATCATAATCGGGAAACACAGGGTGATGCCTGCGATACCCAAATAACCCACCCCAATTCCCACAAAGTAGCGATCTACAACATTGTAGAGGGCTTCGACACTCATACTGATGATGGCCGGTATGGAGAACAAAAGAATCAGGCGCGGAATGCTCGCCGTGCCTATGGAATGAAGCCGTTCTGATTGTAGTTCGGCCATACAAATCTCCGATGAGAACTTCCTCACGGAATTCTCTAAAAAACGGAGCAAAAATAGATTTTTAGATTTTTTCTGACTTCTCAAATTCCGCTGAACGGTGCGGATTTTGAGACAATTCCAAAGTTAGTCTTCAAAGCAGACTTGATTTCTGCCCTTCTCTTTGGCAACATAGAGAAGACGATCCGCCTCTGCAACGAGTTCTTCGACCTTTGGTATCGTATCCCCTTGGCGCGAGGCGAGCCCGAGTGAAATCGTGACGGGTATGCGCGTGTCATTAAAAGAAAATCGATGTTTTTCTACGGCGCTACGTAAACGTTCTGTACTTTTTCGAGCATCGTCCTTGCCGATACCTGAGAGAAGCAATACGAATTCTTCGCCACCATAGCGGGCAAGGAGGTCGCTTTCTCTCTTCTCTGTTTTGAGAATCTGGGCAATTTCTTTGAGAACCATGTCTCCCGCCTGATGGCCCCAACTGTCGTTCACTTTCTTAAAATGATCGGCATCAACTAAAATGGCATGGATAAAGCTGTTGCTTCGCCGTGCAGAGGCGAGTTCACCAAGGCTTCTGTCTACAAACGTGCGGCGATTTGAAATTTTGGTGAGGGGGTCTGTCGTTGCGGCTTCAAAAAGTTCCCGGTCAAAAGCTTCTTCACTAGGGTCTTTGAAATCAATTTTCAAAACCATTTTCCCGATTTGCAGACGATTTTCAGAATCCAATGTTTGGTCATGAACCTCTTTTCCATCAACAAAAGTGCCGTTGGTACTTCCTAGGTCACGAATGTGCACTACTGTGCCATCCCAAAATAATTCACAATGTTTACGGGAAATAAGCTCGTCGTCAAAACGGAGATCGGCTTCAGGTCCGCGGCCCAAAACGGAACGGCCTTGCGAAAGCGGAATCTGCTTAAAAAGCTCTTGAGGGTAGAGAACAATCAAATGAGGGCGAGGACTCACAGAAGGTAACCGAATGGTTGGTCCGGGGGTCGCTAAAGTCTGTTCTTGATCTAACATTAAGAATCCTCAAAAAAGCAGAAAAATGCGCTTGTTGTCACGTGTAAACGAAATTCTCGCCATACCTAAGAAAAAACTAGCTTTTTTTAACTTAAAAGCATAAATTTCTGCGTGGTAGTGGCTGTTCAGAGTGCCCTTTCTTTGGGTGTACCCCTTTACTGCATCAATGGTTTTGGAGAAAAATATGAGAAGTGAGACAATAAAACAAAAGAAGCTTTCGACGTGGTTATTTGCGTTGATGCTATTCATTTTACCCTCCAGTTTGGCACATGCAGACTGCTACGGAACCGTGTATTTTCAGGCACCGGCCTCTTGGTCTAATGTCGTCTATGTCGTGTTTAACAATGCGGCAGTGGCCGTCCCCGCAACGGTAAAAGATGCGCAGGGATATTTTGTGGTGAATATGAGTCTCTACACCGCTACTGGCAGCACGGTGAACACTTATAATTTTGCCAATTCTTCACAGATGGATTACCCATTGCCCGCGGTTGTCAATGGGACTAGTTATGACACTTCCATGTCGTCTCGTATAGGGACACTCACCTGTCCAGGTGCTAATTCAAAACTTTATGTCACCGAAGACCCTCTGAATCCAGGGACGACCTATGAAGGAGCCAATCCTCCGAGTGCAAAATACTTCTACTTTCTCCTTCCTGACCAATCTTCTTGGATGTCTGCTGTACCTATGATCAGCACTGATGGCGGTGTTACTGGAACTCCGATGGAAATTGACCCTGATGGTTGTGGTTGGTACCGCATGATATATGCCGCCGATCAGGTTCCTGATGGTGTGGTTGTTTATAGGGATGATGATGTAAATCGCGATGATGTGATTGGCTGGAATGGTTATAATGAAACTGAATTAACAGCGACTCCGATTCCCCTTTCTCAATATACGGCAGAATTTGACAAAATTTGGTACATTCCTGATGAAGACGCTTGGCCGGATTTGGCGAATCCTGCGGATAAGGGCTTTTTTACTGTAGATCCGGGTCAAGATGGGAATTGCACATATAGTTTAGCCGCTTTGATTTATGATACCGATGCTTCTTTGCACCCGTCATTTTCTTGTGATGTGTATGCTCAAGGTACGGATTACAATGCTGCTGGAGATTGTCAAGTGGGCGTGGCTTCTAATCCTGCGGGGGCTATTGACAAAACTTCGGCGCAATCTTATGTCTCCTATTGCCGCGGAGTGATGCCTGGTATCGTTCAGGATACCTTGGGATGGGATAATAAACCTCGCTTGAATACGACTGCTGGCGCTAACGGTCTCAAGTGTTTTCCTTCGGAGGCTTATTTTAACCAGTTGTTTAACGTAACGCCAGGTGTCAACGAACAAACCTGTTATAATTTGCCGTTCTCTCGTGCGACCGATGGTAAGTGGGAATTTAATTCTGACTATTACACGAGTGCTGGTGCTGCCGCACAGGGAGGCTTCTATCCTGTGGAAAATACAGTGAATACTGATATTTTGAATGGGGGTACTCCTGTCGTTGCCGCGCGTACCAAGCGCACCGCGGAGGGACCGGTCTACGTTGATCCCTATCTCCGTTCTATTGAAAATACTACGGAAAATGCGACCCGAATGGATTTGTTCTGTAATGGCCCGGGATGGACGGGGGGTAATAATTGTGCAACTTTGTTTAAAAATGGCGATGATTTGGCGACTTTATTGCCAAACACTCTCACCGGTTCTACTTATGTATGGTGCTGGGGGAGTTACTGCAATTCGGATAAGCCAGATGAGTGGCCTTCTTTTATAACGAAGACAGAAACAACGACGGCTTATGCTTCAGGAGGGACGTCTGATATTCGTTGGACTTCGGATCCGGCGACTGCGGGTCAGTTAGGTCGCAATCAGCAATTCTGTTTTGAATCTCATGCACAGTTTAAGTATAAAGATGGTTTGCGTTTTAGCTTCCGCGGCGATGATGATATCTGGGTCTTTATTGGCGGTAAACTCGCGGTGGACTTGGGGGGCACTCATTTGGCGGCACCCGGTTATGTGGACTTGAGTTCAATTACGGATAAGAATGGAGCGGCTCTTGTTTCGGGTCAACCTTACAACATTGATATTTTCTTCTGTGATCGTCGTACGACCATGAGTAATGTTCGCATTAAAACAAACATGTACATTGAGCAATCCACGGGTCTGGATTATCAAAAAGTGACTGGCGATGAGACCGCTTATGAGCTTTGTTGGGAAGAAACGGGTGAAGGTGACTGCGCCGCTGCTATGTCTGGAGGTGCGAGCTCAGGAACACAACGTTATTGCGGCGATACTCTTTGCGCCCTTGGCAAAACGGTATCTTATCAAATCACCAAACGCAATGGTGAAGTCGTGTATGATACGGCCGCATTGAGTCAAGCGATCGTCTATTTTGGTGGCATTGACCTTACGAATCGTTGCACCCCTCATGTAGACAAGACAAACCTTTATGGATTACCTTCTGGTACCTATAAATTAGTCATGATCGTCGATGGCAAGAGTACTTCCATTACGTTCCGCATTGCGGGTACTTTGGATGTAGTTAATGCGAATGCCCGTTCTGATTCCTTGAATAAGGTTTGGACTTTTAAGAACTATGCCCTTGCAGGAACCAGAATCCCTGTTTATGTTACAGCCCTTGGTGAAGCCATTAACGGATACTTAGATGTGGATGTGGCAAGTGCCGTGAATGAAGGTTATGGAGTTACCTTCTCGACAGGCTTGGAAGTCTACTTGGATAGTGTTGGCGGTACTCCAATCACGAATTTGACCCCTCTTACGGTCGGTGCTTCGGGTGTAGATACACTTTGGGCGACAGTATCCATGGAAAGTATGACTGCTGCAACCGTGTCTCATACCATTCAAGTCACAGGCCGTGGAAATATTGCTACTCTGACTTTCACTTTGCCTCAGATAGCCTTTGTGGACTCCAATTACAAGGTAAAAGTTTCTCCGACTGGCATTAACTTCTTTAATGAGGAAGAATTGTGGGTGGGTTCTTATTATGATCTTTTCCTTGTGGCTTATGATCCAACAGTTCAAACTGCTGGTGGTGATACGGTGGTGGTTTGTGAAGCCTGTAATTTTAGCACGGGCATTACACTTCCTTCAACAGGTCTTCGGTTTATAACGACCGATTTTGTCAATGGACGCGCTTCGGTTCAGGTGGCTTCTGCAATTCCATATCCAGATACCACCACGAAATTGAATGCCTCTTTTACTGTTATTGGAGCTGAGAATGCTTTGATTAACGCCACATGGAATGAGTTAGAGTTCTCTATTCCTCCGGTGCCTGCGCCGCAAACTGCACAACTTTTTGATGCGCATGGTGTTGCCAAGGATTATAACGGTTTGGATTCCAAGTTTAAGGGTACTGGGGTCTATTTGGATGGTATTGGTGATTCTTTGCGGATTACCTACAGCCGCCACTTTAATAGAGATTCTCTGCCGGACTCTATCTTGGTTCAATGGGCGGTGGATACAGATACTTCGGTCTTGTTAACAAAAGCGGAGATCCTTGCTGCCGCCACTTGCTCAGGAAAAACCTCTGCAGATAGTTGCGATCCGACCTTGGTTTTCTCAGGAAAAGAATTTTCTGGAAAAATACAGACTGCAGGTGTTGGAGCGATTGTTTCTTGGGCTACTTTCGCCAAGAAAAATGCACAGCTTGCAGAACCACATGATCTTTCTACCATTCTCGTTGATAAGATTGCCCCAATTATCACCAAGGCTCATATCTCTACAGTTGGCGATGGTGGAGACTTATTCCAAGTGCAGTTGGCTTTCTCTGAGCCAATCGCTCCTTTGCCTGACTCTTTGAAATCTCTTTATGGCGAAATCTTATTTCACTATTATTTGCGTTCTGCGACCGAATTATCCTCGGCATCCGCTCGGTACATAGCGGTACCTTCAAGACAGTCTTCTTGGGCTGATTCTGTGGTCACTCTTATTTATAGCAAGTCAGATGGCTCCATCCCCATGTCTGGTGACTTTGTCCGTATGCGCGCCGATTTGCACTTGCTTTCGGATACTCTGGGAAATTATCCAACCAATTGGGACGGTGTTTCTGTAGCCACTCCATGGGCCTCTTTAGAGGGTGACGCTGGTTCTAGTGTTACTTCTATTCGTATGGCTTCTTTGGATCCTACAGATCCGGAAATTAAGAAACGAGAAAATGACAAAGAACAGGTTTCCTATTATTTCGTTGATCTCTATGCTAGCAAGGATGATGTTCGTAAAGATCATCCGAGTACTTTAGGGTACATTATTCAAACGGATATGGGAAACATCCTTTCTGATCCCCAATATGATTCTTTGATTAACATGAATTTGTTGTCGCTCAGTGACGTTCGCTTGGTATACGAAACTTACTACTTCACCAACTTGGGTGGCTATGTGGCGAGTGGTAAGGGTGAAATTGCGTGTGATGACTCTATTTTTGGTGGTGATTGTCGTTCACAACGCGGTTACGTGTACATTGCTTGGAATTTGATGTCTGAGAGCAAGCGTTTTGTGGGCTCAGGGCCGTACATTGCTAAGCTTTCAACTTATGTTGATATAAAGGGCTTTGGGAAACGAGCGAAGCACGAGGTCTCTGAAATTTGGGGTGTTATGCGCGGTAAAGGAATAATAAAGTAGAATTGAAAAGAGCTCCCTGAATGGGGAGCTCTTTTAGCTATAATTACAAGTATGAAGATCGTGTTGCTATTTTGTTTAAGCTTTATGATTTCCAGCCTTTGGGCTGGGTCCCCCACGGATTTGGATACTCTTTTTAAGGGTCGGGGATATAAACCCATTTTAGACACTTCTCTTCGTTCAGATTCTGATGGACGTAAGAATTGGGCCGCGAGTTCCAAAACGGAAAAAGGTGGCGATGGCTATTATGTGCTACAGTTTGATGCGGTAGCGGATTTTGATGCCGCGCAACGTCGTCGGGCACAGCTTTCCGCAAGTACGGGCTATGCAATTCAAATGGTGTTTGATACTCCATTCTATAAGTTGCGAGGCGGTGGATGGAACTCCAAAACGAAGGCAGAAGATAAGGCTCGAGAACTTTCGGCTTATAATATTAGCGCCTTTGTTGTGAAAGTGAAATAATTAATTTCATACTTGAGAGTTTGAAAAGAAAGAATGACACTAATGAGGTGTCATTCTTTTTGTTTATAAAAGACCCAGTACTTGTTTAATTGTTGTTTCATCTGTATTAGGAAGAAACAGAGCTCGCTCTTCAGGAGAAACGTAGGCGAGCAGTCTTTCTTCTTTCGGAAGATTCTCTCGGTTGCGGAGAACCAAGGGCAAAAGATTAACAGAATAGAAGAAATGCCCCGTTTTGATAAAAGCCTTTCTTTGAATCCCTTGCGAGAGCGCCGCTTCTAATGCCTGAGTCACTCCCGGCCCCGCTCTTTCTACTCGATGGAGTTCTAATAGTCTGCGGAGGAGACATTCTTCGTGAATGGGCCCTTCTCTGTCGACATAAAATTTCATTTGAAGAATGAGATGTTTGATTTCCAATTCGGGAATCGGCTTGTCGTGAGCGGATGCCTCAATATGAGGGTGCAAAATACGATAAGGTTCTACGTGGAGGACTGCTGATAGATCTTCTTCTTCCGCTTCAGGTTCTTTTTCTTGAGGAGGGGCCGCAACACTTTGCTCAACAGCGATTGTTGTTAGAATATGATCTCTTTCATCCGCAGGGGATTTAAACCATAGAGGACACCAAATCCGAACCGTTTTCCAGCCCAAACGATTCAGTATTGCAGGTCGCATGTATTCACGATCTTCGACGGATTCGCGTAAAAAGCCACTATCCGAGTCATCTTCAATAGCAAGGAGGAATTGCTCTGGGTTGTTGGCATCACGAATGGCGAGACTGATGTTTGCTCCGTGATACCCCCAGTTGGTTTCAATGGAAAGGTTATTGCCATTGAGAGCCTTAATCACTTTTTCTATGAAAGGAGAGATGAGGGAATTGTCAGAGAAAATACGTTTTTGAGTGATATTTTTAACGAATTGGAGCCACTTCCAATACATCTGAATTCCAGGATTGGAAGACGGAGAGCTCTCTTGCAATGGTTCTGAAGTGTATATGCGAAGTTTGCGAAGCGCGTGAGTGGCACAGAGAGTCACCACTTTGCTTCCCAATCCAGGTTGTGCAATAGAGGTGCTCATCTCTGCACAAATCAATAAGGTATCGCGAAAATCCCCAACGGCCTCTTCGGGAAGTTTGATATAAAAATCTCGAATAATGTTTTTAGGATTAAAGAAGTTTTGAACTTCTGGATGCTTTTGTATTTGAAGGGCAAGGGCTTCGCGAATGGCTTCACAACGGCTAACGGTGAATGCTAAAATTCCGAGAGAATGAGAGGAATGTTTTTCTGCATGATGAATGGCCGCTTCTGCAATGGCCGTAACGGGATCATCAGTCACTTTCAATAACATGTCCCGAAAGGGTGATGATGATGTTTGAGGGAGTGCTTTTATCTTGTTATCATAAATTTCTTGATTCGCAAATTCCACCAGAGCCTGATGTTGGTGATCTTGGTTCAAAGACAATAATGCATGTCCCGCCCCTTTATGTAGAGCAAAGGACATAATGTTCTCTAAATGGGGAAGAATAAAATGTTCTTTTTCGGGCTTTACCCGATCCAACCAAAATTGTCCAGAAGGCAAAAAAGAATCGCCCACCAGAATGGTTCTTTTGGCTCTTAGAATTGCAGGCAGGGCTTCTGATGGCGGGATCGTTTCTGAATCTAAAAAGATGACAAGATCAAAAAGTCCCAGTTGCGGAGGTAAATTTTTACTGATTTCACTTAAGGGTGCTTGGACAAAGGTCGCTTTCTTGTTTTCAAGAGTCTCTTGAACAAACTTAAAATTTGCATTACAGAAGTCATTCATGACTGAACGATAGAGCTTGCTTTGTTTGGCTCGGTCTTTAGGCGAAATAGAAAACAGAGTGGGGCTGACTTTGCAAATGTTCTGAACTTGAATGCCATACCAATAATGGGTAAATCCAAGTTCAATATCTTCGTAAGTGGAAGGCTCGTTCTCTGCGTATTCCACTAGGGACTCTAGTCCGAAATGCTTTAATGCGGAGCTTTTCTCTTGAGATTGGACGAAAAAGCTTAAGAAAGAAAAGCCCTCTGCCCATTCTTTGATTTTTGCCATTTGAGTGGCGATTGACAATGATTCTGTTGAAGGTGGGAGCCCAAGAGCCTCTTGTAATTGATTAAAAAGGTCTTTTGAGGAGACACAAAGATTTTTCAATGTTTGCGAATCGGGAATGACAGGCTGCAATTGATAATAATTCTCTAATAGCGCAAAAGAAAGTGCGGCGTTACTTTTCGCTTGATTTTTTTTGCGGAAGGCGTATAACCAATGAATTTTGGTGGAGAGATTAGTCCAGTTGGTCTTTTCGAATTTCCAATCTTTACCGCATAAATGATTGGCGAGCGCAGACGTATTTTTATAAAGTTTTTTGTGCTCTTGAAGTTCGATTAATGGATTGATCAATGACAGCAAATGACGATCATCAGTGACTAATTTTGGATTTTTGATTGTCTTGAGTAGAGTCTTTTGAGCTTCTCGGTAATATTCGGAAAAGGCTTTAAATGTTTTGTCAATGTTATCTGCAATCTTATCACGGGCATCGATGATGTTTTCTTCGATTGCGTTGTCCGTAAATAGCGAAGACCCTTGTCTCCGATAATCTGACCAAGCATTTCCTGCTTCGGGGAGGGCCTTGAGATTGTCCTCATAAGTGTACCAATCTTTAGATTGCAAATTCCATTTTTCAAAAGAAGGGGTATTGGGACCAAATTCTGGAGTAATTGCATTACTCACTTCTTCAAGAGCCTCTAAGTCAATGTCTCTGTTGAAGAAGTAGGTCTTTGCAATCGCATTGGCAAGCTTTTCAAGTATTTGGAAACTATCATTTGCAAGGTCAATCATTTGGCGGATCTTGCCTTTCTGAATTTCCGTCAAATAGGTAAGATAGGAGTTTGCAAAATACTTTTTCCCTTCTTGTACTTCTGGCTTTCCAATAAGTTCTGCAAAATCATGTACAAGACCACAGGCTTCTTGGAACTCTTCCACATTCAGTTTTTCAGCTCCTTGGAAGGCGCTGTCTGGAATCGTTTTTTTATAGGGAGAATTATCTGCAATGGCAATTAACGTATTGGCAAGGGCTTGATTGCCAGGGGGAATAGGAACATTTACTGCTTTGTAGTAGGTGGCAATTTCATCGCGGCTTTGTCTCAATGCGGCTTGGGCATCTGCATAGGAAAGCTCTTTGAAAGACATGAATGGGGGTGCCCAACGCGATTGAAACCTTTCCAATGACGCCTGTTTTCTGTAGGTGAGGAGAACCTTTTTGCCCTGAGCTATATTCTCTGCAACCAAGTTAGCGACAGTTTCGTTTTTATTGGCCCCTGGTGGTGTGTGTATAGCGAAAATTTCATTTTCAGGTTGCAAAGCCTCAAGAACTGCAAGGGTAGCTCCTGAATCCAATGGGTATAAAAAATGATAATCCGCTGGGTGAAAAACCTCATCAAAACGTTTCTCATCAAAAGCGGAGGCTAGAACACGGAATCCCTCTGTAGAAAGCATTTTTGAAATTACAGGGTGGGACAGGAGTGTTTTTTTGTCTTTCCAAAACTCCGCTTCCAAATCCAGAAAATTATACAGTTTTGAAGAGTTAAAAAAAGCAAGGCAAATGCCTTTATTCGTCATTTTCCATTGCGGGTGTGCGGCAATTGCTTTATCAAAGAGGGAAAAATAAGTCTCGATTTGAAAAGATCCATTTTCGTAGGCTTCCTGAGCTTTTGGCAGTGCTACCATGCCTTTACATTGAAGACGTAAAGGCACATTTTCGATAACAGGAGCATTCGATGCGGAAACAGCGAGAGTCTCAGGATCAATATGAACAGGAACTAAAAGGACGGGAGACATGCGAGGTGTTTTAGGTGAAGATCCATTTTCATCGAACCAACGCAAAAATCCCATAGCCATGAATACGTTTTGTTCGCCTTCGCTATTTACGGTGTCACGAATGCCTGTCTGAAAATCGGCAAGAAACTCTTGTTGATCTTGATCTGTGAATTCTGTGGAAATGGGTGCGAATGTGGCGAGGGGAATGCATATAGACTTGGTAGCCCATTTATCATAAAAAAGGATTGAATTTTCAGAAAGTAGGGGTGATTGAAAGCGTGCTTTAGACTGGAAGTGCAAAAGCCTGTTTTTAAAACTCAAATCAATCGAATTATCACGCAGTTTTTCTAACTGCCTATACAAGGTTTCGGGCATGAACAGAATATAAATTCAAAAGCTAGAATCGAGTTGTTTGGAGACCAAGGAAAGTGCATTTTGTAACGAAATTGGCTGAGAATCTTCAGTCAGTTTTGTTTGAAAGCAGATCTCTCCAAAGATCTGCTCTGGGGTTCTCTCTAAATCTCTTTCGGCACGTAAACTTGCTGCTTGCTGCCTCTTAGAAAGTTTGAGTCCCGAGTCTCCTAGAATGAGCGGGTGATGTAAATAAAGTGGGGGAGTCTCTCGACCTAATTCTTTCATAAGGAGAATTTGACGCGCTGTTGAAAAACGCAAATCTTCGCCCCTAACCACGAGCCCAATATTTTCATCAATGTCATCCACACACACCGCAAACTGATACGTCCATTGTCCTGTCCGATCGCGGAGGGAAAAATCGCCACATTGTTTGAACGGAACCTCTGAAAATGAGCCCAGTCGAAGGTCGTTCCATGCGATCGTTGTGTTGGGGGTGTTAAATCGAATGGCGGATTCCATGGAAAAAGGCAAATTTTTATGGCGACAGTTTCCCAAGTAGATGACTTCCCCAGCTTCATTGATTGCGTTACTTTCAAAAAGGTATTTTCGCGAGCAATCACAGGCATAAACAAGGCCTTTGCTCTTAAGATTTTCTAACGCTGCCACATAGAGGCTATTTCTTTCGCTCTGAATACTTTCATGAATCCATTGAAATCCCAGCCAGTGTAAATCTTCTCGAATGGCAGCAATATATTCGGGCCTTGCGCGACTTTTATCATGATCTTCAATGCGCAAGTGAACTTGATAGCCATATTTTTTTGCTGCAGCCCAGACCCAGAGTGCGGATAGTGCATGGCCTCTATGAAGGTAGCCTGTGGGGCTAGGGGCAAAACGGGTAAAGGAGTGCATCTTCATTGAAAATAAAGATCCTTGATTTTTTCTTGGTTCAATAAGTGCAAAAAGGCTTTTTCTTCTTCAGCTCGTTGTTCGATATCGTGCGCTGGGTAATTCGAAATTTGGGCGTTAGAATCGGCATAAAAAAGAGAATTTTTTCCATCAGACAGTAAAAGGTAACCATCCGTTGAAAAAAGAGCATGGGATTTTTCGTCTCCTTTGATGATCACGGTCACGATGGTTCCATCCGCCATTTTTCGCTTTACTGGGGAGGGACTTGCGGGCTTTGCGTGTGAGGCAACGGAAATAAGAAGAACCAATGTTATCCAAAAAGGAACTTGTTGCATGGAATAAATCTAATCAAAAAAAGAGACCTCTATGATGAGATCTCTTGTCTTGTGAAAGACGGAAATAAAATTGTTAGGGTAACAGAAGCGTCTTTTGAGTAAGGAATTTTCCATGAGACGTAAGTCTTGCCATGAGAAGCCCCTGGCCTTCAAAAGGTGCAAGAGATATTGTGACCGACCCCGCCTGAATATCTTGAGTGAAAATCTTTTTCCCATCCAGTGTATAGAGGCTGAGTTGTTTGCTTCCCGTTCCTGCAACGAAAAGCTCATTGCCATTGCGAATCAGTTTCGGATTTTGAGCAATAACGAATTCATGTTCAATGGCGAGGGTCTTTGCCGTAACAGAGATTGTCCCTGTGGCTGTTGCATTGGGGTTTCCCCCAAGAGTGGAAACGGTGAAGTGATAAACGCCAATAATTGCTGATGTATCGACAATTCCGCTGATGGTGATGATGTGGTTTTCTGCATCGACAGAGGTGGTGATTCCATCAGGAAGCCCCGTGGCTGTGGTGCCAGATGCTCCTGTCCATGTGAAGGAGAATAAGGCTATGTTTTTCCCTTGTTCGATTGTTTGTGTGGTGTCGCCGGGGCCTTGAAAAACAAGAGCGGTGGGTTCTACGGAAGCAGATTCACAGGAAGAAACAGCAATATTTTGGTTGGTGGTAAAACACAGGAGCCTATCTGTTTCTGTGATGTGGTATAGGGAGGGTGAGAGTGTGGTGCCTCCCCATGTTGTAAATTGTGTAAAGCTGGTGACATTTGCATTGCCGGGGTAGGAATCGCCTCCATCACCACTAGCAGTATAGCTGTCATCGGCTTCTTCGATATCTACATAGGGATGCCCCTCGGTATTGTTGATCGCATTGTATTCCCAAACTGATTGGATGTAATCAATGTGCCAAATGAGAAGCCCATGCCCAGGAATACATTCATCCCATTTTGATTGTTGACGATTTTCGATAAGAAAAAATTCATCATTATCATCATAGAGAACAAATGCTTCATTTTTAGATAAATCTTTCAATGTTTTGATACTATCATTTGATGCCAATTTTTTAGGGGTAAGCCACCCGAGCGACATCCGTTCAAATGCAGAAAAATTGGGAGGTGTACAGCTCGAATTTGAGTAAGAGTTCGTTTTGCAGTTATACACGCCACTATCCATAAGGTCCCAATATCCTGGCGTTTCATTGCTTGCATTCGAGGTCGTAATGTAGAGATCATCAAGCCCTAGTACATGACCAAATTCATGGGCAAACGTTCCTATGCCATCGAGGGCAAAAATATTGAGATCGTTCGCAGAACCGCTCAGCTCATTGGAGGTCGCATAGGAATAAACTTTGACTCCATCATTAGTGGTATAGCCGTCAGTGGCATAGGCAACTTTGCTTGCATGAGGCCAAATTGTATTTGCAGTACCCCCATCCGCTTCGCCCAAGCCAGCATAAAAGACGTAAACAAAATCTACAGTTCCGTCATTATCATTATCGTATTTAGTATAATCTACGGTAGCGTCCAAAGCCTTAACGGCTTCAAGAACCATTGCTTCGGCATTTGCATCCCACCCCTGATTATCATTTTGTCCATAATAGGCGGCATTATATTTTAGGGTTACGGGGCCGTAGACTTCGAAAGTGGGATTGAAAACGCCATTGGAATTCTCAACAAAAAAATCGCGCGCACTCCCTGTCATTCCATAATTGGAATAACCACTCTCATTCATGTAGTTTGTGAATTCTTTTTGTGGGTCAGCAGCGACAGTAAACTTAGTGTCTTGAAATTGAACTAATATGACAAGGCCTTTGATGACACCATTGGTAAGGGCTGATGCTGCGGGCAATCTTGAAACCGTTGCACTCGCGCTCGGCTTACGTGCCATATCAGTTTCTGCAAAACTCTTGTATTTCGCTTCAATTGATTTTTTATCGAGGGAGGCAAGAAATTGTTTCACCGTGGAATTTCGTTTGTCTGTATTTGTGGCGCGGTGTGCGGAAATGGTGGCGTTCTCGTCAGCAAAAAAGAAGTCCCCGGCTTTGTCTTTTAAAAGCAGAAAGCCATCTTCAGATACGGAGTAATGAAAATTTTCATCTCCATGTAATTGGTAGGTGAGAGAGGATCCATCGTCCAATATTTGGGTGTGAAAAGCGGGTGACGCAGGCTTTGCCATTACGGAAGTGGCGGAGAGTAGTGAGAAAGTTAGAAGTAAACCACAAGCGTGGGCAAATCGGATCATAAACTATTCTCCCAATTGTATTGGAAATACAAACAACTGAATTTCACTTCATATATATTTTTTGACCCCTTTATGCAAAGCTTTTATTTTCTTTGAATTTCCATTGTTGCAAAAATCACAACGAGTGTTTCGAAATGTAAAATTCAAGGACTTTTTTTGAAAGCAAAAAGGAAGCAAACGAAAATAAAAAATGGAGTGTATATTAGCCAAGGCTGTGTTTTTTATATGGAGTTTTGGATGCGTCAATTTTTGTTTTTTGTCGCTATCTTGGTTGTTTTCGCTTTGGCGGATCAGATGGCGACCACGTCTAGTGGAATCTCTGTTATTTTGCATGACAATGGTCGTTGGGAGCTTTATCAGAATAATTCGAAGGTGCGTGATGTTCGTGAAAGTACGCTCCCTGCGGATGCCAAAACCACTATTTCAATTCAGTACGAAAGCTACGAAAAGTTGCGAAAGAATTTGCGCTTGGCGCTCGAAGCGGATCTTGCTACCGAAGAGGAAATTGTGGACAGTTTGCGAACCCTTCCCAAGGGGGGGATTATTCATTTTTGTGTTCCTACAAAACAATTGAATAAGGGAACTTCGCGCTCATTGACTTATACAATTTGGGCCGGTGGAAAAACACCAATCTATCAAGAAACGGTTTCTGATGAGACGGCGGTTGTGAGTGACGAAACGGGTGTTTCTTATTTGCTTTCTGTGCCTGTATATGGTAGGCCCAAAGTAAAGAATATGACCGCCCGTGTAGAAAATAAGGCGGGGAAACAGTCTATTGATTTTGATGTTCCCCTACAGGAATGATTTTTTGCAATCAGTGCCTTTTGCTGGTCGCGAGTAGTTATCTTTAAGAAATGTTAGAATGTATTTCTGTTGAAACGAATGTTGCTCCCAATGCCTCCGTCATTTGGATGCACGGATTGGGTGCCGATGGCCATGATTTTGAAGGCATTATCTCTGAATTAAATCTTCCTCCCCATTTGGGGATTCGTTTTATTTTCCCGAATGCTCCGGTACGTCCTGTGACAATCGCAAATTGCTCTATGCGTGCATGGTATGATATTTTTCATCCTTACTTGGGGAATGAGCCTGATATTGCGGGGATTCTTCAAATGGCTAAAGAAATCGAGCTTTTGGTGGATGCAGAAATAGCGCGCGGTATTGCTTCTCATCGGATTGTTCTTGCTGGTTTTAGTCAAGGGGGAGTATTGGCTTTAGAGGTGGGTCCCCGCTATCCAAAACGTTTGGCGGGCGTTATGGCTCTTTCTACTTATAGCCCCACAGCGAGCCTCCTCGCAAAAGAAGCAACCGTTGCGAATGCAGAGTTACCCATTTTCTGGGGACATGGATCTACAGATATGGTAGTTCCGGAACAATTGATGCAGGAGGCGAAAAATGCTTTTGCCCAAGCAAAATATCCGGTAGAATTTCATTTGTATCCAAGAATGGCCCACTCCGTTTGCCCCGTAGAAATTTCAGATATGTCTCAATTTTTGCAACGGGTGTTATCCTAAATATGCAATTTGCGGTTGTTGATGTAGAAACCACCGGGGGAAGCCCCCATGTGGATCGTATTATGGAAATAGGCATTGTTCTCGTGGATGATGGCATTATTACTGAGACGTACGAAACTTTGGTGGATCCTGATAGAGATATTCCCCCTTTTGTGCAAAATCTGACGGGCATTACGCCCAAAATGGTAAAACACGCGCCGCCGTTTCATCAGGTGGCCTCAAAAATTGATCAAATGCTTGCGGATCGAATTTTTGTAGCCCATAATGTGGCTTTTGATTATGGATTTATCAAGGCGGAGCTCAACCGTGCAGGGTTCTTTTTTGAGACTTCGCGTCTTTGCACCGTGAAGCTTTCTCGCAAAGTGTTTCCTGGAATGCCAAGTTATAGTTTACACAAACTTTCCAATGCTTTGGAAATCCCCGATTTTAAACATCATCGCGCTTTGGGTGATGCTCTTGCCGCCGCCGAACTCTTGATGCTTGCGGACAAACGGGGGGCCATTGATGAAATTCAGAAAGAAATTCGTGGGGGTGTCAAACCGGCATTTCTCCCCAAGGGCTGGGACGAAAAGAAAATTCAAACGATTCCTCGTACGGCGGGTATTTTGTGGTTTCATGGGAAAAATGATAAAATCCTTTATATTTGTGCTGCTCGCAATATGCGAGAAAAGGTTTTGTCTCTTCTCTCGAATGTGAATCGAGGCCCATTGAGTGCGGTTCGTGAAGGACTCTGTGATATTTCTTTTGAGGGTACGGGTTCGGATCTACTTGCTAAACTTTGTGTGGCCTCTGCCCTTTTTAAGAACAAATATCCTTGCAATGTGGCGGTTCGCTCGCTCTCGGATGTGGGGGCTCCTTTACCTGATATGGTCGTATTCGGACCCGGGAGGAGTGAGGGAGAAAAAGTGGTGATTGTGGTACGCAACAATCAAGTTTTAGGCTTTCAATTTGTCGATGAAGAAGGCTCTTTTAGTCTTTCTTGCGTCATGGAATCTTTACGCCGATTCCCAGAAAGCTTAAATTTGGTGCCCCATCTCAGGCCGGTCTTGCAAGGGAATCGCTTCCGCGTAGTGTTTCAATAACACAAAAAAAGGTTCTATTCCCTAGGTGGAGAATAAAACCTCTTGTAAAAATCATTCCCAATTTATTCTTCTGTTTCTTTGGGGGCTGCAGCCTCTCCCTTTTTGAAGAAACGACGTCCAGAAGATGCCGCCCGTGGCGGAAAATCGAATTTAATTTTCCCTGTTTTGTCGAGCGTTAAATACGCATCAAAAAGACGATGGGTTTTTGAAGAGCGGAATCCTTGAATCAACGAAGTCTTTTCGCCCTTGAGCAAAAGTTCCACATTTTCTCGTGTAATTTCTTTTCCAAGAATCACTTTGGTAAGACGGAATCCGGTGTCCGCTTTATCAATAGCACTTTGAGAAATATAGGCGGTCATTGAATCAAAAACAGGGCTTCCATCAATAGGAGACTTTCCGATCTCTTCGCCGACTTCAACATCGGTAGAGTTATTTTCGAAAATGAATTCAATTTTGTTCTTATCATTCAAAATAAGACAGGATGAAAATTCCGCCCCTCTTTTAGAACGAAATCCTGTGAGTGGACCTAATTTGCGTTTGGTCAGCAATTCGACAATTTCCGCATCGCTAATGTGACGACCGCCGAGAATTTTACGAATTTGAATGCCCTCTTCCGTTTCGAAACGAGAGACGGTTTCGTAGACGTGGATTCCATTCACCGGGCTAAATGAAGCTTCCTTGCGAGTATCATTTTCTTTGAAATTCTTGATGTTATCCACCATACGCTTGGTGAGGTCTTCAATTTCTCCCATAAACTCAGCGCGTGTCACTGTGCCTTTTTCAATCATGCCTAATTTATGTTCCCATTCTCCAGTAAGTTCTGGAGAGGTGAGATCGGCAATATTCATCGCGGAAGCCACATTAATCAGGTCAAAAGCTTTGCTGGTAGGCACGAGTTCTTTGCCATCGCGCATGATATATTTATCCGCGATCAATTTTTCAATAACAGCGGCACGTGTAGCAGGGGTACCTAAACCACGGTCTTTCATGGCATCGCGGAGTTCATCATCTTCTACCATTTTTCCTGCACTTTCCATCATCGAAAGCAAGGTACTTTCGGTGTATCGCGCAGGAGGTTTGGTGGTTTCGTCGCTGATTTCAACTTGTAAGGTCTTTGCTTTACTGTCTTTGCCGAGAGGGGGGATTGTCTCTTCGGAATCAGCATCCTTGCCGTATACTGCCTTGAATCCCGGGTCTTGAAGAATCTTCCCTTCGGTGGAAAATTTTTCACCTTCAACGGTGGTGATTCGTGTGGTATTCAAGTATTGAGCGGGTGGATAAAAGACAGCAATAAAACGCTGGCAGATCATCGTATAAATTTTTTGTTCGGCTTCTGACAAGGCTTTGACGACATTTCCTGTAGGGATAATAGCGTGATGATCAGAAATTTTTTCATTGTTGAAAATGCGAGGATCTTTGCGAATCCAGCCTTCTTGAAGGGCTTTCTCCGCATGCTTTGCGAGAGTTCCTGTCATGGTTCCCATCGTCTTTTTGACAGTCTGGACATAATCTTCTGGCAGACATTTGCTATCGGTACGAGGATAGGTCGTGAGTTTATGACGTTCGTAAAGAGCCTGTGCAATTTGCAATGTGGTCTTTGCTGAGAAGCCGAAACGATTATTCGCTTCGCGCTGTAATGTAGTGAGGTCATAAAGGGGAGCGCACTTTTGCGTAGTAGGCTTAGTGGTTTCTTCTACCGAACCGATTTTCCCACTGCATTTTTTGACAATTTCTTCCGCTTGATTTCTGTTCCAAAGGCGACTCGCGTTAGATTCTTCTTTGGGATTGAACCATTTGCCCGGATAATCGTTCCCGTTGCAAGAAAAAAGCCCTTGCAGAGTCCAATAATCTTGTGCTACAAAAGCGTTGCGCTCTTCTTCGCGCCTTACAATAACGGCAAGAGTGGGGGTTTGAACTCGGCCACAAGGCGTGAGTTGGAACCCTCCAAAACGGCTGTTGTAAGCCGTGAGACCGCGCGAACCATTGATTCCCACGAGCCAGTCCGCTTCGGAACGACTCAAGGCTGCCGCTTGGAGATTCAACATTTCATCGTTGTTGCGCAACTTCGAAAATGCATCTTTAATAGCGCCCATCGTCATACTTTGCATCCAAAGACGCTGGATCACTTTGTCTTTTAATCCCGTTTTGCCCTTTTCATGCTCAAGGATGTAGTAGAAAATGAGTTCACCTTCGCGGCCCGCATCGCAAGCATTAATAATAGTACCCACGTCTTTTCTACGAATCAGCTTACCCAATGCAGAAAGTTGTGCCTTGGTATCGGCAATCGGTTTTAAGTCGAAGTTGTCGGGGAGGATGGGGAGCGTTTCCATGCTCCAGTTTTTGTACTTCTCACTAATATCTTTCGGATCTGCAATAGTCACGAGGTGACCGAGAGCCCAAGAAACTATGTACTCTGCATTTTCATAGTGACTTTTTTCTTTGGTAAATTTACCACCGAGAGCTTTGACAAGGTCGGCGGCAACGCTTGGCTTTTCTGCAATGATTAAGGTGAGTTTATCTACAGGGACTGATTTTTTTGCCATTCTGATATTACCTTAGGGTTTCCACTGGAATTTTCCCGCAGTTCCAAAAGGGACTGAGAGAACCATAAACGGAGCATGAAAAAATTCGACGGGAAGAAACCATTTGAGAAGTTGCTGCTGATTAAAAATGCGGAGTCCGCGGACAGTGAGGAACAGACCCCCAATGACTTTCACGGCAAAAACAAGGAGGGTTGCAATCAGGATCTTGTCACTAAAGAAGGACAACGTGCCTACAAAGCAAAGTGCTAAAAAGAAAACCATAGACAATAGAAAAACAAAGCGCGGGGAGTCGTCGATAGTTTTGGATGCCCAACGTTTTCGTTGCTCCCAAAGCCCTTTTAAGGTTTCCTTCCCCGTTGTTTTTACAAATGTTTTCTCATTGACTCCGTACCGGGCTTTCCAGGGATAATGGGCTGCTATTTTTTGCAAGTGCAAATTGGCATCGGTTAAATGCCGAATTTCGCTCTCACAGGCGGTCCCCATCAGCGAAATAGCATTTTTCTTGCCACTAGGACCCTCTGGGAGATTTTTAAGGGTAGTCATGTGAAACTTGTCGGGATACTGTGTCGCATATTGGGCAAGGATTTCCGGACCTTGGTAATCTTGCTGAAGAATGCTGTCGATGTTCTTTTGAATGGAATCTTTTTCGTTGCGTGCCGCGATTAAAACGCTGACGGAGGGGAGAGGTTCTCGAATCGATTTTCCCAAACGCACCGTTCCGAGAGCACGAAACCAACGAAATCCAAGAACCGCGTAATAAAACGCTGTGACCACTAGGATGGCGATGAATAATGTTGACAGTGAGGGAAAAAACATAGTTTGGGGCAAAATGTAGCACAACAAAGAGAAAAAAAAGAGCTGTCTTATTTAAAACAACCTTTGAAGAGCCCTTTAGATTTGGAGAATAAACTACTCTAAAAGTGGATAACATTCAAAATTCAGAGAAAATTTGAAAAAATGACATTGGGAAAATTTGCTCCCCTCTTATATAGTAGGGCTAAAAAATATTTTGGAATAATGCTCTAAAGTGCAGCATTTTGGTAGCTTCATGCCTTGAGAGAGGCAAAGGAGGATAATTAGGGCAAGAGAACTGTATCTTCAAATCAAATAAGGATTTATTCAAATAAAGTTGCTTTAATCGCATTGACTGAAAAGAACCTTTCTAGTATATTTGGCCTACCTTGAGAATAGATATCTCACAGATTGCTTCAGAAACAACAGAGTTGCTCGTATCTTTTGAACGTTTACAAGCTCCTGAGTTGTTCGATGAACTTCACTTAACAGGCCCTTTGACCCTGTCTGTTTTGGTGAGTCCACAGGGCGCAGATCAGTGGCTTCTGACGGGTTCTCTCTCAGGGAAACAAGTTTTGACTTGTGTTCGCACATTGGAATCTTTTGAAAATTCGTTTGAAACCCCTGTGATGATTAGGGTGGAACGGACTAGTGTGGCGAAGCAAGAGTTGGACGATGATGACGACGAGGTGTATAGCTATCGTGTCCCCATGGTTCAAAATTTTGTAGATGTGACTGAATGCGTTCGGGAACTGGTAATTTTCCAGGAACCGATTCGCCCGGTAAAAGATCCAGACAAGGATTTTATTTGGAATGCTGATGAAAAAACGTCAGAAAAACCAAAGATGGATCCGCGCTGGGAAAAACTGAAAGCGCTCAAGCGCAAAATGGAAAACCCGAATGGGTGATCCCGCTTGAGCCGAACGATCAGGAGTGAAAAGTGGCCGTCCCAAAAAGAAAAACCTCAACTGCCCGCCGTGACAAACGTCGTACTCATTGGAAACTCGAAGCTCCAGCGATGTCAACTTGTGATCACTGTGGTTCTGTAAAACGTCCACACCGCGTATGCCCAGTTTGTGGCTACTATAACGGTGTTGAAGTGGTTCGTCCAGAAGTTGCATAATTAAAGAGACAGGATTGATTATCTATGATTAGCATTGCCCTTGATGCGATGGGAGGCGATTTCGCCCCTGGTTTGGTTGTTGATGGTGCGGTGAAAGCTGCCCGTGAAAGCAATGGTCAATATCATATCGTACTTTGTGGCCCTAAAGCCCAAGTAGAAGACGAATTAAAGCGTCTCGGTTATGAGGGCGATGCCATATCTGTGATCGATGCCCCTGAAATCGTTGCCATGGATGAGCATCCAACGGAAGTACTTCGCAAGAAGCAAAATTCCGGTTTGGTCACCTGTGTCGCGTTGCAAAAGAAGGGTCTGGTTCAGGCAAGTGTGAGTGCTGGTAATTCTGGTGCCATGATGGCTTCCTGTCTCATGATTCTCGGTCGTACCACTGAAAATTTTGCGCGCCCACCGATTGCCTGTGCGATTCCTACTCGTAAGGGACGCATTGTATTAGTGGATGCTGGCGCTAACGTTGATGAAAAAGCTCCAGTTCTTGTCGATTTTGCTTTGGCTGGCTCTGTTTTCGCCGAATGCTACCTTGGAATTCAAAATCCGAAGGTGGGCCTTCTTAATATGGGCGAAGAAGAAAAGAAAGGTCCTGCCGTTATTCAAGAAGCCTATCAGCTTTTGAAAACAGCTCCTGTGAATTTTATCGGAAACATTGAAGGACGTGATTTGCTCGCCGGTGTGGCGGATGTTGTCGTCTGTTCTGGTTACACAGGCAATGTTGTACTCAAAATGATCGAAGGTTTTTACGAACTCCACCATGATCTTTTTGGATCAATTGATACTCCTGCGGGACGTCAGTTTGATGAAATGTGGGATTACCGCGCTACAGGCGGAGCCCTTCTCATTGGTCTCAAAGGAACAGGCATTATTGCCCATGGACGTTCCGATGCGAAGGCCGTTGAGCAAGCGATCAAGGTGGCTTATCAGTTTGCCCTCAACAAAATTCCCGAAAAAGTCGGAGAGAAACTCACTGGGATAAAATAAAATATGAACGCTTTCATCAAGTCCGTCGGTGTCTATGTTCCGAAAAACATCCTCACCAATGTTGATTTGGAGAAGAGAGTCGATACCACAGATGCGTGGATCTCTTCTCGTACGGGGATACGAGAACGTCAAATTATTGAAGATGCGTCCATTAAAACTTCTGACATTGCCACCGCCGCTGCTCGCGAGGCTATAGAACGTGCAGGAATTGACGCTTCGGAAGTAGACGGAATTATCGCCGGATCGATGTCTTACGAAAGGGCCTTCCCTGCGCTCGCCTGTCTTGTGGCGAAGGAAGTCGGATGCACCAATGCGTTTGCCGTTGATATTACGGCTGCTTGTGCGGCGATGCCCTATGCAATCAATATTGCCACTTTAATGATTCGTGCGGGTCAAGCTAAAAACATTCTTATTGTGGGCGCAGAAATTTGTTCCCGAATTGTAGATTGGAGCGATCGCGCCACTTGTGTTCTTTTTGGAGATGCGGCAGGGGCTTTGCTCTTGAGCGCTACGGAAGAAAATCGAGGCGTTCTTGCGAGCACTCTCAAAGCGGATGGCCGTCAAGGGGATATTTTGTATCTCGGTGGCGACAGCAAATTCCTTAAGATGGACGGTGCCGCGGTCTTTAAGCTCGCAGTGACGGAACTTGCTGCTGTGACCAAACAGACTTTGGAAAAAGTAGATTATAAGGTGAGTGATTTGGATTTGTTTGTCCCTCATCAGGCGAATATCCGTATCATTGAATCTGTGGGTGCACGCTTAGGTATTGCACCAGAAAAAGTAATGATCAATGTGGATCGTTATGGAAACACGTCTTCAGCTTCGATTCCGCTTGCCTTATATGAGGCATTGGAAGAGGGGCGCCTCAAACCTGGAATGTTGGTGGCCTTATCTGCCTTTGGCGGTGGCATCACTTGGGGTTGTAACGTCATTAGGTGGTAAATATGTCAAAAACAATTTTTCTTTTCCCCGGTCAAGGGGCTCAGTATGTAGGAATGGGAAAGGCTCTCGCGGATGCATTTGCTCCGGCACGGGAACTTTTGAATAAGGCTGATTCTGTTCTCGGCTTTTCCCTCTCGAAGATTATGCATGAAGGTCCAGAAGATCTGCTGAAGAGTACGGATAATACGCAACCCGCTCTTTTTGTGACTTCCATGATGGTCATGGAACTTCTTAAGAGCGAAGGCATCACCTGCGATATGGTGGCGGGTCACTCTTTGGGAGAGTATTCTGCGATTTGTGCTGCCGGTGGTTTCAGCTTTGAAGACGGGTTGCGCCTGGTGCGCGTTCGTGGCGAACTCATGGCGAGTGCGGGTTCCAAGAATCCGGGTTCTATGGCGGCCATTATGGGTGTCGAAGAAGACAAGATTGTGTCCCTTTGTGAAGAAGCTTCTGTGGCAGGTGTTGTCGTGCCTGCGAACTTCAACTGTCCCGGCCAGATTGTCGTTTCAGGCAGTGTTGAAGGGGTGAAAAAATTGGTGGACAATTGCGCTCTTGCAGGAATCAAGGCGATTCCTCTCGCGGTATCGGGCGCGTTTCATAGTCCGCTCATGCAGTTTGCTCAGCCGGGTTTGGCAGAGGCTATTGCTCACACTCAGTTTAACGATTTGAAAATTCCATTGATTGCAAACGTGACTTCAAAATCGGTAACGTCCGGAAAAGAAATTGCGGATTTGTTGGTGCGTCAACTGGTGAACCCCGTTCGTTGGAATCAGTCCATGAATGAAGCGATCTCTTTAGGTGTTACTAAAGGTGTCGAGGTCGGTGCAGGCAAGGTGTTGATGGGACTTATGCGTAAAATCAGCCGCGATGTGAAAGTGATTCCTGTGGAAACGCTAGAATCCTTACAGGCTTTGAAGGAGCTTGCATGATTGATTTGAAAGGCAAGGTGGCGATTGTTACTGGAGCATCCCGTGGTATCGGTTTGGAAACCGCCCGGGTGCTTGCTGCTTGCGGCGCGCGCGTGGCCATCATTGCCACCAAAGAAAATTCGGACTTGGCACTCGAGTTGTCCTCGACCTGTGGTGTCGAAGTAAAAAGTTATGGTTGCGATGTTTCCAATACGGAACAAGTGACTGCCACGTTTAAGAGCATTATTGAAACCTTTGGGGCTGTTGATATTTTGGTCAACAATGCGGGGATTACTCGCGATGGGCTCCTCATGCGGATGAAAGATGAAGATTTTGACGATGTAATTCGGGTGAACCTCCGCTCGGTGTTCGTCTGTACGCGGGCCATCGCAAGACACATGATGGGGCGCCGTTCGGGACGCATCATCAATATGGCAAGTATTAATGGGATTCGCACGCAAGCAGGACAGAGCAACTATGCGGCATCGAAGGCGGGCGTTATCGGTTTAACGAAAACGAATGCAATGGAAATGGCCGGGCGAGGGATTACTGTCAATGCGATCGCCCCCGGATTCATTCAAACGGACATGACGGCTAAATTACCCGCCGAAATGATTGAAAAGTATAAAGCAGGAATTCCCCTTCAAGATTTGGGATCTCCCCGTGATGTGGCCAATGCAGTCGCTTTTTTGGCTTCTGATGAGGCCCGTTACATTACGGGACAGGTACTTGGTGTTGATGGTGGGTTGAACGCCTGATTATTCTTAATTAAATTTGCAACAAACCTCACAATGGAGTATAAAATGAACGAAGAAGAACTTCTCAAGAAAATCACCGCTGTCGTAGTCGAGAAACTCGGTGTTAAAGCCGAAGACGTTTCCCTCGATTCCGCTTTCGTGAATGACCTGGGTGCTGATTCCCTCGACCGTGTGGAATTGGTCATGGCTCTCGAAGACGAATTCGACATCGAAATTCTGGACGAAGATGCCGAAAAGTTTATCAAGGTATCTGATGTTCTTGCATACGTGCAGAACAAACTCAACGCATAATCGTAATAGATTCGCGCAAAAAAAGGCCGATGTGAAATCGGTCTTTTTTTGTTTGTCCTCTTTCAAGTAGTTAAATGCCCTACAAGTGGATTTTCTAGCTTTTGTTGAATGTTTTTGAGGAGATTTTTGTGGAAAAAAAAGTGGCGGGCAAAAAGAAAAATGTTATCCGGAGATTGTTAAAATTCTGGTTTCGCCACAAGTCCGGGAACGGGCTTGAGGCAAAGCTTGGATACAATTTCAAGGATCCTTCCTTGTTGGCGCATGCCTTGGTGCATCGCTCTTGGATAGCAGGCAAGGATATGCCCTACTGGGAAAATAATGAGCGATTGGAGTTTCTAGGGGATTCCATTCTCAATATGCTGGTTACGGAATACCTTTATAAATCGTGTCCTCAACTACCGGAGGGCGATCTTTCCAAACAGAAGAGTGCTATTGTCTCTGGGCAAGCCCTCGCCAAAACCGCTCAGGAGTGGAATTTAGGCGAATATATGCGTATCGGTAAGGGGGAGGTGAAAGCGGGGGGGCGTTCTAAAGAAAGCTTGCTTGCAGATGCCTTTGAAGCCGTTGTCGGTGCGGTTTACCTTGATAGTGGCTTGCAAGCCTGTCGCACGTTGTTAAGCAATAGCCATTTTTCGCATATTGATGACATTGTGGGTGGTACGGAATTTATCAATTATAAAAGTGTTCTTTTGGAATATATGCAGGGTCGAAGCTTACTCCCTCCCGAGTACACGCTCGCAGAAGAATCGGGGCCAGAACATCATAAAATATTTGAAATGATCGTATTGCTTGAAGGCGTGGAACGAGGGCGAGGCAAAGGGGTTTCGAAGAAAAAAGCAGAACAGGAAGCGGCTCGAGTCGCTTTGGAACAGTTGAATAAAAAAACTGCAAAGGAATAAGTTTATGCGACCTTCAAAAGTTCATCCCTTCTGTTGGGGCGCGATCGCCCTGGTGGGGCTTGTTCTCCTTTCTTCCTGTGAGAAGAAAGAGAGTAAGGATAATTTGTCCCAAACAACACAAAATTGCCCAGAGGCTCCTGTTCTCAATCCTTTGGCGACTGGAGAATTTGATCCCATCGCTTCCTCTGAGGCCGTTTCCTGCGGGACGATTCGTCTGTGGGGATCTTCTATGCCAAAGTCCTTCAACATGTGGCAGGATTATAATAGTTTTTCTGTGGGATTGATCGCTTTGATGTTTGAACCTTTGGTGGGCTTGCATTCTACGGAAGATCGTGAAATCGGTTTACTTGCCGATCGTTGGGAAATTTCTCCCGATAGCATGACATTCACGTTCCACTTGGATCCGCGCGCGCGTTGGAGTGATGGACGTTCCATCACTGCTCACGATGTGCAGTTCTACTATGATGTCATTATGGATCCTAAAAATTTGACTCCCATATTTAAAGTCGGGCTCTCTCGTTTTGAACGCCCTAAAATTTTGGATTCGTTGACGTTATCAATTCGAGCGAAAGAGATTCATTGGGCTAATTTTTGGGAGGCAGCAGGAATGATGGCTTTCCCAAAACATGTTTGGAAGGACAAAAACTTTAACGATATCCGGTATGAATTTCCGGTGGTCAGTGGTCCTTACAAGATCAATCTTTTTAGAGAAGATCGCTTTGTGG
>Ga0209373_10001254_pt1 | contig 31288 bp, 22 predicted proteins | sample Higcelweek5metaG_FD_187173 | JGI IMG/M metagenome (GOLD analysis project Ga0209373, IMG submission 187173) | Freshwater pond sediment microbial communities from the University of Edinburgh, under environmental carbon perturbations - High... | ecosystem: Environmental > Aquatic > Freshwater >... | reverse complement strand
CAGGAGCACAGCCTGCTGTTCGACGCGCCCGGAGCGGAAAAGAAGCCCGGCGCCAAAAAGCTGCAGGACATCCTCTCCGCCGAGGGCATCAAGAAGCTCATCAAGGGCGGGGTGGCGGACGTTCGCGCCGCCAAGGAGGCCGCCTTTGGCCCGCGCGTGGCGGAGTTGAAGCAGCGCGCCGAGGCGGCCACGGAGCGCGTGTCCATGTCTGGCTTCGACGTTCCGGAGGCCCCACCAGCGCCCAGCCTCCCGCTTAATATGACTGCGGAGCTGAACGGCCGCGCCGACCAGGTGGCCTCCATGCGCGACAGGCTGAAGAGCATGGCCTCCTTGCCTCCGGACAAGGAGCTGGAGATGAACCGGGCGATTGGGCGTCTGCGCGAAATGGGCCCCCAGTTGGACGCCCAGAGGGCCGAGCAGCTGGGACGCTTGCGGGCCTTTGAGCCCCCGCCGGAAATGGTGCAGAGCCTTGCCAAGGCAGGGCTTGATCCCGCCAAGCTCAAGCCGCAGCCGCCGGAGACGGTGCTCTCTGCGGCCAAGGGCGGAGCCGGGGCCGATGTTACCGGCGCGACCATCAAGGATCTCGACTTCTCCGGCCAGGACCTGTCCGGGCTGGACCTCTCCAGAGCGCGCGTGAGCAAGTGCCTGTTCAAAGGCGCAAAGCTCGCCGGGGCGCGCTTCGACCAGGCGATGCTCAAAGGATGCGATTTCACCGGGGCGGACCTCTCGCAGACACATCTGGACCGCGCTGTGTTTCAAGAGTGCATTCTGGACAAGGCCTCTTTGCGCGCGGCTCATGGCGAAATGGCCATCATCCAGAAGTCGAGCCTGAAAGAAGCCGATTTCACCCACGCGGCGCTGACCCAAATCACTGTGCAGCAAAGCGCGCTTGAAAAGCTCTGCCTCAAGGACGCCAAACTGCGCCTGTCCATCTTTTCCGAAGGCGACGCCACCGGGCTCGTGGCCGATGGAGCGCGCTTTGAAAAATGCGTGTTCAAAAAGGTGAAGCTCGACAAGGCCTCCTTCCGCGGCATCAGCACCGATGCGCTCCTGCTGCACACCTGCCAGGGCGAGAAGGTCAGCTTCGCCGGATCCGAGCTCTTCAAACTGCGCATCTCTCACGACTCGGTTTTTCCCGGCATCGACGTAAGCCGCGTGACCTGGAAGCAGGGCTACTGCCGCAAGTCCGAACTCGCTGGGGCCGACTTCCAGGGCTCGGAGCTGGAGCGGACCATTTTCGACTCCTGCGGCATGACCGGGGCCAACCTGGCCAAGGTGCGCCTGCGCCGCTGCCGCTTCCCCAAAACGAACCTTGAGGGAGCCGTGATGCACTTCGCAGACCTGTTCATGGCCTCGCTGCGCAAAACCCGGCTGGTGCAGGCGGACATGCGCGGGGCCAACTGCTACGCCGTGGACTTCTTCAAGGCCGTGTTCGGCGAAACCCGCATGGAGGGCGCGAACCTGAAGCGCAGCCTCATTGACGGACACGAGGAGGCCATGCGCGCCGAGAGGTTGATCGTATGAGCGCGGAAAATACGCCCCAGGAACTGACCCGCATGACCCCGCATGAGGTGCAGGAGGCCATCCGCGCCAACAAGACCGTGGAGAGGGCCGATCTTTCCGGGCAGGATCTCTCCGGGATTGATCTGACGCTGGGGCGCTTCCACGGCTGCCGGCTCGACCGCGCATCCTTTGCCGGGCAGCGGCTGCAGAAAACAGCCTTCCGCGACTGCAGTCTCAAAAACGCGTCTTTTGTCGGCTGCTCCTTCACGGACATGCTGTTGCGGCGGCTGGATTTTTCCGGAGCCGTGTTCCGCGATGCGCATTTCCTGCGCTGCCATCTCTCCGGCTCGGACCTGGGCGGAGCAGATTTTGAAAAGGCCCGCGTCCAGTGGAGCTTTTTGGACAAGACCAGCCTCAAGGGCGTGCGCTTTCATGGCGCGGAGCTGTTTAAGTCCGTGTGCCTGGAGGCCGACTGCAATGGGGCGGATTTTTCCGGGGCGCACCTGGAGCGCATCACTTTCCGCAAGGCCAATATGGAGGGGTGTCTCCTGCGCGGAGCGGAGTTCGACCACGTGAACCTCTCCGCCGCGAAGCTTGCCGGGCACGACTTTTCCGGCCAGAAGCTGCGGTCTGTCAATTTCTCCGGCGCGGAGCTTGCCGGAGCGAATTTCGACCAGGCCGACGTGTCCACCTGTGTGTTTCAGGGCGCGGTGCTCTCCGGCGCGCGCTTGACCGGAATCACGGCCAGACAGTGCATGTTCGGGGAGGCCAAGCTCGACCAGGCCGACGGCCGCAAGGGCGACTTCGACCTTTCGTTTTTCGGCGAGGCCGACCTTTCGCGCTCGGACTTCCGCCAGGCCCGGTTCCGCGGGGCGAAGTTCATGCAGGCGCGCGTTCTGGGCGCGGCCTTCATGGACAGCGACTGCTCCAACTGCGACATGAGCCACGCGGACCTCACCGACTCTGACTTCAGCCGGGCCAACCTGCTGCTGGCCTGCCTGCACGGCGTCAAGGACGAGAAAACGCGCTTCACAGGCGCGAACAAGGCCTACTTGCGCGGACCCGACGCGGACATGGCCGCCGCCGAGAGCTTCAAGGCTCCGGCGTAGGCGAACAAGGAGAAAATATGGGCGCAGTCATCGAAATCAAGCGCGAACGGACGGAGCTTGAGCTGGAAACATCTCTTGGTATGCGGATGACTCCTTGCCGCGTGCTGGCCGCAAGCGAGGGCATCGCCGTGGTGGAGACGCCAGGCGGCGCGCGCGCCTGCAAGACGGCCGCAAGCTGCCTGCTGCGGCCGGAGCCGGGGGATCTTGTCCTGGCGGCGCTGCCGGAGGACGTGCGCGGGCAGGCTTTTGTCCTGGCCGTGCTCGAACGCAGCGAGGCCGGGTCCCCCGCGCTCTTGGACCTGCCCTCCGGGGCGGTGCTGAACGCGCAGACGGGCAGCGTGCGCATCGAGGCGGCCGAGGGCATCGCCCTCGCGACGCCAGGGGAGTTTTCGGCCACGGCGGGCGGCATGACCTTCGCTGCGGAGAGCGTGCGCTGGCTGGCGCAGACCTGGTCGGTCATCGGCAAGGCGCTGGAGTTCGTGGCCGAGCGCTGGAGCGAGACGGCCGACGAGCGCGACACCCAGGCGCGCACCTGGACGCAGCGTCTGGGCGACTGTTTCCGCCATGTGGAGGAACTGGACGAGACCCAGGCGGGCATGGTGCGCACCCTTGCCCGCGACACGGCCCTGCTGCATGGCCGCGTGACCTATGTGCAGGCCGAGGAGTTCGTGAAGGCCGATGGCGAGGAAGTTCACCTGGGCTAGAACCCGGCAAGGAGGTCTGCGATGTTTCAATTGAACATGGGGTGCGGCATGGACATGGGCTTTCCCGATGTCTGCCTGACGCCTGTCGTGGTTCCCGTGCCGGTTCCCTACCCGAACATGGCGTTTTCCGTCACCTCGGCCCCGGCCGCGTACAATATCCTCATCGACTGCATGCCCGCCCTGAACCAGCTCTCCGAGGGCCTGGTGAGCGTGGGCGACGAGCCCGGCGTGCTGATGGGCGTGGTCTCGCACCTGGAATCGGGCGAGGCGGAGTACCTTCTCGGCTGCTTCACCATATTTGTGGACGGCCCGCCCGCCCAGCGTCTCACGTCCATCACCGGACAGAACTCGCTGGGACTTTTGCCCAACGCCCCGGGCATGACCCTGGTGCCCAGCCAGTTCACGGTGCTGACCCTGGGGTGAGCCCTCTTGCACTGCCGTTTTCTATCCCTGACGGTGGGTATCGCCGCATTCTGATGGGAGCCAGCAAAGGAAAGATAGAGAAGGTGCGGGAAGGTAAGGCGAGAGAAAGGATGAGGCGGGAGCCGCGCCATGCGGAATCCTGGCCGGAAAATGCGAAATGCGCGAGATGGGAGAAGCCCTTTATGAATGGTAAACTTGGTAGACGCCGGTGACGTATTTCGATTTCTTGGCGATGTCGAAGTGCAGTTCTGAAGCGATGCCTGCGGCTTCTCCGTCCAACTCGCAATCATATTTGAGTTCGAGCACCGCGTTGGAATCCCGGCTGCCGTTTCGCAGAAAGGATGCGTCCGGGCCTGGCGAAGAGTAGGCGATGTCGTAATCAAGCGTCGCCCGGAAGCGTTCATCTGCGGAGAGGAAATACCGGCGGCGGTAGCGGTTGAAAAGCGCCGGAGCCGTGCCGATGAGCTGGAGCTGAATTTCTGGCGGGAGCGGCAGACGCTCTGGACGGCTCTGGCGGAAGGGGGCGCCAGTGGCGCTGGGCAGAACGGCTACCTGCTTTCGCCCCACAAGGCCGCTCTTGCATTTGATTTCCAGCCGGCGCTCGCCCTGGTGGTCGACGCTTCCGTACCACCTGATGCGAATCTTCTTCCGCTCGCTCAACCCCTGCACATTCTCGTTGAAGAACTTGAAGAACGGCGTGTCGAAGTACAGGTTGTTCACAAACCGTTCGGCGAATATTTCGCGGAAGCCGAAGCTGCTGGCGCGCAAGAGCGTGGGCATTCCCCCCACCAGAATGAGGGGGATGACGAATTTGCGTTCATACCGGTAGGACGCGACGCCGTCGGTGCAGCTTGCGGCCACTAGAAGAGGCTCCTCGCCTGGACGATGGTGATGTCGTTTTCGGGGAACTGTTCCCGGAAATGCTGCCCAAGAACTTGGCAGGCGTTGTTGGTGTCGATTTCGGTCAGAAAGCTGATGTGCGTGCTGGACGCCCCGGATTCAAGGCGCGTGAACTCGCAGGGGAAGCCGTTTTCGCTCATGAATTGACCGGTCCGCGCAATCAGGTCGGGCTGGGTTCCATAGATGGTGACCATGTAGGCGTTTTCCATCTGACTTGTTGCCCTGATTTTGTAAAAGGCGATGTAGCCGATGCATACGGCCCAAAAGGCCATGAGGGTGATTCCCGTCTTGCCCGCGCCGAACCCCAGGCCGACGGCCACGGTGAAGAACAGAAAGGCGAGTTCTTCCGGCTCCTTGATCGCCGTTCGGAAACGGATGATGGAAAGGGCGCCGACGAGGCCCAGTGACAACGCCAGGGATACCTTGATCACGGTGATGACGAGCATGATGGTCACCGACAGCATGACAAAGGTGTTGGCGAATTTTTTTCGGTTGGAAAGGGAGCTGCCGAACACCACATATACGGCCCCGATGAGGCGGGCGCAGCCGGCCGTGTAGGCAAAACCTTCGATGAAATCGAGCTGGGCCGTTTCGAGAGGCAGCGTGATGGCCCAGGCCCCAAGGATCGACAGGTTGAACCACGAGAGACCAGCCCAGAGTTCGGCGCTGTGCAGAGGGCTGAGACGCGGGAGGATGCTGCGCATTACCGCGTAGTAGGCGATGCCGACGGCTAGGCCGATTCCGGCGGCGACCGGCAGGTCGCGGATGAGTTGGGGGATGTTCATCTGGCTCAGGGACTGATTGACGCCGAGCGCGCAGACGGCGGAAATTGCGGCTATTACGCAGAGAGTGAAGCGGATGCCGTTTCTTTCCAACAAGACTTTCTTATTCATGCTTCTTGCCCTTTTTGTTGACGAAGATTGCGTCCACTGAAAGCGTTTCGCCGCTGCGCACCCACAGGGCAGGGCCTTTGGCGGTCGGATGGCCTTTCCATTTTAGAAATTTGTACCCTGGGGCGGCGACGGCCTCGACCTTCAGGCTCAAGCCGCCCAGAACCGGCCCCGCGAAGCCGCCCTCGGAAACGGGTATGCCCTCGATCCGGACGCTGCCTCTTCCCTGTGTGCGAACAGACAAGGACGTTTGCCGGGGCTCCCCGAACCCGCAATGCTTTTGCAGAAAGCCGAGCATGTAGGCGGGGCGCGTCCGGCCGTATTCGCGGATGCCGTCCAGGCGCGCTTCCCAGTCCTTGGTGGAGACGAACAGCCGATCAAGATCCCATTGCCAGCGCCAGCGGTCGAAATGGCGCGGTATCTGCGGCCTGACCTGCGCGGCGATGTCCCCGAGAACCCGCTGCATGCGGCCGTATTCAAATGTCGTCAGCATGTGCGCATTCATGCGCGCGCAGAAGTCGCGCGCAAAACGCTTGTTCTTCAGCATCTCTGCGAGCATGAGCCCGCTGCGCCCGGGCTTGTTGAGCAATTTGAGGAAAGGGTCCTTGCTCACCGGGTCGGAGCGCTTGCCGCTGAACGAGCGGTCCAGATCAAACAGGATCCAGCGCCATTTTCCCTGCGGCGCCGCGATGCGCCAGCATCGTATGTTGCTGTCCACCCAGTCCCTGTTGCCGATGAAAAGTTCGACGCACAGGTAGTCGATATAGGAATTGAAGTCCATGGAGCGCAATGCGCCTTCATAGGGCCCGTCCGGCGCGACAGGGCTGAAATCCCCGAAGGGACCGTCGTCGTCCAGCATTCCCGGCCCGCCGTCCTTAATGATCACCTTTTGCTCAGGCAGGCCGTGGCGGGCGAGCAGGGCCGGTTTCGTGGCCAGCCCGCGCAGGTCGTAAAGGCCCCAGTAGGACCCGTTGAGGTAGACGACGGCAGGGCGGTACGGACGGTCGTCCACTTCTGTCCGGCCCTGCACCAGTTCGGTGAGAAAGTCGTCCAGAATCTGGCTGCGCAGCCATTCGTCGCCGCCATTGCGCAGGATGAATCCTGGAAAGGCTTCGCTGTCGCGATTTGGAAAGAGCTTGAATATGATGCCGTTGGCGGTGTCGTGGCCCTTCACATAGATGGCGAATGATTTCTGAGGGCGACCGCGCGAGGCGCCCCCAAAGATGCGCACATCTCCCGATGCCGACCACTTCCCGTCATCGCCAAGGTAATCGACATGTATGGGACGTCGCCAGCTGTGCTTCCAATTGGGGATGTTGCCGATGCCCACCCCGTCCGTGTAGATGCCCGTGTCCCCGTTCCAGAGATTCTCTGGGTCCGTTGTCAGCGAGATTACGGGCATTCTCGTGTGGTCTTCCCCGAAAATGTAGGACCGGGTCTCCACGTGGCTCAGGCGTCCGTCTGCATTCCGCACGACTGCGCGCACGACTGTGGTTGATTTCACCGTCAGCGGCTGGCCATACCTGGCCGAGGATTGATCCGGGAGTTTGCCGTCGCGCGTAAAGTAGACGGCACCGCCTTTGGGCGCCTGAAGGGTAAGCTGGAACGGTTTGGAATACCTGCCGCTGTCGTGCGAGAATATCGCGGCGGAAAGGGCATTCTCTTCGCTTGCGGGTTGCGGCTGGCCCAGCTGGTTTGAGGCGCCCATGGTCGGGTTCGCATTCAAACGCAGTGCGCCCGTGCCGTCCGGATAGCGGCCAAGAGAGTGGTACAGTGGGACATCGTCATATGTGACGGAGTCAAGCAGCTGCTTGGAGGGGGAATACAGCGCGACATCGCCGGAAATGCTGGGAAGCCGAAACCCGGTATGGTCGTATGCGCCTTTGGCGTCGCAGATGAAGACCCGCGGTTGCTTTGGCGCGATGGTGATGTGGTCGCGGATCTTCCAGCCAACTTTGTCTGCTTTGTCGGAAAGATAGTAACCTTTGAGATCTATAGTTTTGCTGCTGGTGTTGTACAGCTCGATCCAGTCGGGATACTTGGACGATCCGTCCGCGAAAATCTCGTTGATGCGAATGGTGGAAGCATCCTCGCAAAAGGCCGAAGTCGAAGGGAACAAGACCAGCGCGCAGGCCAGCAGCTGCACCAGAAAGGTGGGGAGCGATCGCCTTTTCAGCATCGTCTTCCGTCGGTGGTGGGGGTGTTTTTCATAATGTGTCAGCTTCACGCAAATATCTTGAGGTGCCACATCTATCGCATTGAATTAGACCCGTCTACGGGTATTTGGGGGCGTTTCGGCCGATTGGTTTTTGACATTACTCATCGCGTTGCGGCGGCATGCATAACATGAACCATCCCTTGCGCTTTGTCGGCGGTCAGGAGGGGAACAATTCCTGCCCTGATCGCGGCACATTTTGCATCCAATCAGCGACTGCGCAACACCACCGGAGCAGGTTATGACAATGGGTAATCGGGCCCCGTCTCACTTTTGCGATGTTTTGCGCCATGCTTTTGGCGATTCCGGTGCGGCATGGCCTTGGGGCCGAGACTAGGCAACCCGCCAGCACAGCCTCGACTCATCCTGATGGAGGAGAGCGGCCGCACCTGCACCCATGTGTACCGGACAGAGGAATAATACGGGCAGAAGGGCGGACAACTGTTCGGCTCGGTCCGCCTGGCCGTCACGTTCTAAGCGCACGCGGCCAGTGGCTGCTTCATGCCTGCGCCGGACTGAAGTACGCGGTCTGCCCATACGACACCGGCACCTCTGGATCACGACGATGCTCGACAAGCAGGTGGAGATTTCCGCCATCGCGCGCTTGGCCGGCACCAGTGTGCGCATGATCGATATGGAAAATTCGCGCACGTGCGCGTAGCAAAGAGTGGGCCGGAGGCTTCGCATCCCCCGCCCACATTCTCAACTTGAGTGAACAAAATTCTTATTTTTATTGCGCGGTTACAGAGGACATGACCACGCGAACGGCAGAATTGTGTTTAGGGGGGCTACCCCAAGTACACGTCAACGCTGTCCATGCGGTTGTGCGCGATCTCGTTTGCCACGGCCTGCTTCGCCTCTTCGTGGGACATGCCTTCTTCGGTGGCTTCGTGCATGCGCGCCTGCGCGAAGCTGTGCTTCAGACCGTGTGTACCCCGGCCAGGCGCTACTGCCCCATTCCGAGCCCCAGCAGATTCGATGCGGTGAGCGGATTGTTCCCGCGCGCCGATGCGCCAACGCCTTCGGTTCGGCACCCCGTCTCGCCCATGAGCTTTGCCTGGAGCCGAAGACCAGCATCAGGAATGGCGGCGTAGAGCCCTTCCGGGTCGGGATACGCGCGCGATGTGTATCCCGCGGAACGCGCCGCCAGCTCAGCGCGCCAATGGGCTTTCTCTTCCGCCAGGACCAATTGAATTTCCGCCGCCGGTTCTCCTCCGTGGCGTTCGGCGTACACGTCGAGCGCGTGCGAAAGCTTCGTAAGCGCGGAGATTTCACGCTCCAACGTCTGGAACGAACCGTCGACACAGCGAAGAGCTTGGCCTCAACCAGCGATGTGCGTGCGGACAAAGCCAGTGACGCGCAGCGCTTGACGCAGATCGCGTTGCCCAGTTCGCTGCAGGAACTCAACGAAGCGGTGAATGTCGCGGCGGTATATGTCCCACGTGCCAATGCCTCGGATGAAACGCTTGTCCACCGTGCCTTTCTTTTTGCCAATGGCCCGGATGCCGCCGAGGAGCGCTTCCGCTTGCGAGTGCCGTGATTTTGGCCATCTGTTCGTATCCATGTCCGCTCCCTTCCGTCCGTTCTGATCCGTTCCGCCGCCGCATGGTTCGTTGAGTAGTGTGCTCTTTCTGCAGGCTTTGCCTGCACGCCGTGAAACCAGCGTGTGCGACGGCGAGGGGAAGCGGCGACTTCGCTCAGGCTCGGGGGAACAGACAAAAGGGAGTAACCACGAGACGGGCTCATGCAGGAGGCCGTGCGTATGTCTTCTCCATTTGCGGCTTTGGGTGGATGTCAGTGCAGTGGGCTTAGTGGTTGGTGGCGACGTTGAGGCTTGCGAATGGAGCACACAATTCAGGAAACATCGTCAGCATATGTGGTCGGATCTGGTCAAAGGAAATGCTGGAGACCTCTCACGGGTCCAGCAGGCCGAGGGTGATGGCGCGGGCAACGGCATGGCTGCGAGTTGTGCCTTCCAGCTTGTCCATGGCTTTGGCCACGTGAAAATCCACCGTTTTCGACGACAGGTTGATCTGTCGTGCCGTTTCCCTGCTTGACAGCCCGCGCGCAACCCATAGCAGGCATTCGCGTTCCTGAGACGATAGAACGATGTCGGAAGTGTGGTGCTCCGGCGTCTGAAGCTGCATTTGCAAACGAGTATGGGCATAGAGCGCGGCCAATTGGGCGACCCGGCCCCATTCGGCGATGAAGGGTTCGAACTCAACCGCGCGCATAGAGTTCGACAAGGACATGCCGGCAAGCGGATAGCGGCCTGGCGAGCGCAGAGGAATGACCACGCCGACCTTCATGCCGCATTCCGCTGCCTCGGAGATGATGCGGCGTTGGATCGCTGTCAGGCTACGGCCCTGGTCCGGCCACAGGTCGAGGGCATCACGTCCAACACGTAGCGGCGCAAGGCTCCCGATGCAGTGGTGCACCACCGGGTCGTGGCGGAAGTATTGCTCCTGGCGATAGCGGTCCTGGTAGGCAACAGGGAAGTTGGACAGTGTCTCCACCTCGATCTCCGGCACGGCGGTGCCGAAGCCGGCGTAGCCGTACTCTACCAGGTCGAAGCCCAAGGATTTTTGAAAGGAGACGGCCTCGTCCCAGGTCTCTTGGGTCGAAGTGGTGGAGCTGAGAGTAGAAAGGAAACCGTCGAGGCAGGCGTTCATGTTGGTTCTGTCCTCGCTTCACCAAAGGATTCCAGGCTCATTCAACATGCACCATTTCTAGTAATTTTACTAGTAGTCTAACATCCCGTCTACAGGTATCTTTCTAAAAGGTTTAGCAGACCAGCTGCGCACGCACGACACCCGCGCCTGGGGCGCTGCTGCTTGAGCCGGACGCCTCACGCCGGGCGCCGTTCCTTGCATTCTCTAACATCCGAGCCCGGAACTTGACCACGGTGGTTTCCTGAGACTTAGTTTCTCTGCGGGCTACGGCCGATCATGAGAGCTGGCGCCTTCGGATGTGCAATCTCCCGTCCTGTTCATAAACGCATATCCACATTCTCGTGGAGGCTCCCCCGTGCTTCCTCCGGCATATGTTGCCTGCGGGTAGCATTAGCAAAAATGGGGAGACTCAAGAGACCAGAGCGCATGGCGAAAACAAAACGGGACGCCCGACCATCCGATTCTGGCGGCAACCTCACTCCCCTCCTGGGGGTGGTGCGTCTGCTGGGCCTCCCGCTCCTGTCGTCCTTCTTCTATTGGCTCAGCTCGCCAGCCTGTTCCTTGTCCCTGACAGTCTGGGCTTGTCTCGTCCCCCTCGGAATATCGCTCCACCGGGCATCTTCCAGGCAAGGTTTTGTCGCTGGTCTTGTCTACGGCGTGTGCTTCTGGCTTTTCGCCGCGTGGTGGCTGAAAAATGCGTTGGTCAGCATGGCCCACCTGCCGCCCTGGCAGGCCTGGGCCTGGACGCTTGTGTTCTGCATGCTGCACGGTTTGCCCTATGGCCTTTTCGGATATCTGGTCGGGAGGCTCAAACTGATGGAGAGCATGCTGGGGAGCCTGCTTGCGGCAGCCGCGCTTACCGTCATCCGCATCTGGTACCCCCAGATGTTTCCCGGAAGTGAAGCCAACAGCCTCTCGTCCTGGCCCGTCTTGATCCAGGCGCTCGATTTGGGCGGCGTGCCCCTGCTGCTGTTCTGCGTCTATCTGGTCAATTTCCAGCTCGTCCGGGCCGTCATCGGCTGGCGCTCCCGGCAAGTCTGGCTCCCGTCCCTGGTTTGCGCCGCTGCCGTCCTGGCGTTCCTGGCGGGATATGGCGGGTGGCGGCTTCATGAACTGCACGGGCAGATGGCGGCGGCCAGGAGCGGGCAGCAGCTCACCGTGCTCTCCATCCAACCCGATGTGCCGATTGATCCGAAAAGCCCTGACGTGCCGACCCTTGACCGGGGCAACACCATCACGACTGTCCTGGCCATGAGCATCGAGGGGGCTCGCCGCTCTCGCGGGGCCGAGCTCATCGTCTGGCCCGAACTGCCCTTCGCCTTTGACCGCCAGGTTGCCAACAATGACTTGCCGCGGTTGGCGCAGGTGACGGGCAAAGCCCTTTTGCTGCCCTGCATCACCACAGCTGGAGACAATGGCGCGACGCACTACAGCAGCGTGACGTTCATCGGGAGGGACGGCACAATCGGAGAGGAGTACCGCAAGCTCCTCCTGGTGCCCTTTGGCGAGTATCTTCCCCTGGAAAAACGATTCCCCTTGATGCGGAAACTCTTTCCCGGTGTTCTGGACTTTTCCGCAGGAACCCAGGACCCGGTTGTGTATGACCTTGGCGAGGGAAGGCGGCTGATCCCCTCCCTCTGCTATGAGGCGATCTTCACGGGGCACACCCGCCGCTTTGTGGAGCGCGGCGGCAATGTCCTGGTCAACATGGTGGACGACGCCTGGTTCGGACGCAGCCCGGCCTCGCTGGTGCATCTGTCCATGGCCCTGTTCCGCACAGTGGAATACCGCATCCCCCTGGTGCGGGTCACCAACTCGGGTGTCGGCGCGTTTATTCAGCCCACAGGGGAAATCGTTCCCGGCTCGCAGACGCCGCTGTTCCAAAAGGCCGCCACCGCCCATGCGCTTTTCATTCCCCCGGAACGCTCGTTCTACAGCCGTTTTGGGGATGTCTTCCTGCATGCGCTCACCGCGGCGCTCCTCCTGGGATTGGCGTACGCGTGCCTGCGGCGTCCTTTATGCGCACAGGGAGGCTGTTTTGATGCGGACAACAACCGCCGGACCCGTGGCAGGCGCTCCCGAACAAAGGCGCAGCCATGAAAAGCGCATTGGGGGAAAATAGGGCACGAACCAGTGCAACGGGCGTCTTCCGGTCCTTTTGCGGCCAGGGAATGTCCCTGCGGACGCTTTTGCGTCGAGGCGTGTTTGCGCCGGCGCCCTGTTTGCTGGCCGGCCTGGCCCTCCTGCTTGTCTTGGCGCTGGCCCCGTCGCCCGGCCTCGCCGCGAGCTCATATTCCGTCAGCAACACATACGACAACGGCTCCGCCGGATCGCTGCGCGAAAGAATTGCCGCCATCAACAGCGCCGGGTCAGCGACAAGCAGCACCCTGCTCTACTTCAACTCCGGCATCGGCAGCAGCATAGACCTGATTAGCGGGAGCTTGCCGACCATTCTCCGCCCTCTTTCCATTGCAAACGACAACGGCACCGATATCACGATCACAAGCACCTTTGGCGGCGCGCTTTTCACGGCGGACGCCACGCTGTCCATCGGCGGCACAAGCGCCCTCATTCTCAACAGCACATACAGCAGCAACGCCTGGGGCATTGGCGCGACGAACGATCTGGCCCTCGGCTCCATCGGCAGCCTGGTCAGCGTCAACGCCACAACAACCGCAGACAGGGCCTATGGCATCTATTCCCCCGGCAACATGGTCATTAGCAGCGGCATGGCCGGAACCATAAACGCCACGGCGGGCACCCATACAGCAATAGGCATACTGAGCGGGGGAACATTGAACGGGGGCAACGCCACCACCGCGTCGCTCCTCTCCGGCTCTGTCTACGCCAGGGCCAACGGGCTGGCCGTGGCAGTGGCTTCCGCCGGAGCCATGAACCTCAAGGTCACTGGAACGCTCAGCGGGGTGGATACGTCCGGGGCAGGACTCGGCTACGCCATCCGCGCGGGCAGCCCAGACGGTGCAGGCGGTTGGGTCGCCGGCAGCGCCAACAACATTGTGACCCTGGACACGGGCGCGGCCCTCACCGGCATCGTGGACCTGGGCACCGGGGCGAACACCCTGAACCTTTACGGAACCGGCTCTACAAGCTCGCAACTGCTCGGCGTGGACAATCTGGTGCTGGGCGACGGCACGACGGCTGCGACCTGGACCCTCAGCCCCGGCGCTGCCAGCGCCATCGGCCTGCTCACTCTGAACAGCGGCACCAGCCTGACCGTAAACGCCAAGGTCAGCCTTTCCGCTGTGCTCAACTCCGGGGGCACGCTGGCCTTTTCCACGGGCAGTGGCCTGGGAAAATACGTCGGTGGCAGCTTGAGCCTGGCTTCACTAACAGTGCCGTCCGGCTCAAACTTAAGCCTGGCGGCAGGCACGACCATCACCACCACCGACGCAGACCTCTCCGCCTCTGCCACTTACGCCGCCTTGGGAACAGCCGAGGGCACCTCCACCATCACCTCCGCCAATCCCATCACTGTGGATGGCGGCACAGTGGCATTGACGAAAAGCACCTCCACCTTCATGACCTCTTCAGAGTTCACACTCGCGGCCGGGAGCAACACCGCCACCCTGACAACCGGCCGCACCCCGCTCGAAATCCTCGTCGGCGGCAATGGCGGAGCTTTGGACTCCCTGCGCCACACCGCGACCACGGGCTCGTCCCTGGCGAGCCTGTTCGACGCCCTATACACAGGCACCAGCCGGGACCAAGTGCGGGGCGCAACGCAGCAGCTCTCGGGCGAGGGCGCGATCAATTCCTCCATGCTCGTGAGCGGGCAGGTGGCGGCTTTCCGCAGCGCCCTGGGCCAGCAGCAGGGCAGATTCACGGCTGGCGGCAGCGGACTGGTCCCGAGCGGCCTCGCAGGGCGGGGCGCCAGCTCTGGCGGCTCTTGGAGCAGCCTCGGCAACAACGGCGCACAAGACGGCGACAGCGGCCTTGCCGCAACCCTGGCCCAGATGATGGTCATGAACGCCAATGACGAGGCGGGCCTCAGCAGCGCGGGCCTGACCGCCAGGGGCCAGGCCCAGACCCTCCACCAGGGGGCGAAGGGCGGCTACAGCGGGTATAATGGCGAGTTTGGCCTGGCGGCGCTGGGCTATGATGCCCCGGTTACGGAGAACCTGCGCCTGGGCCTGGGCCTGGGCTACAGCAGCGGCCAGCTGCGCGGGGCGGGCGTGACCACGAACCTGCACACCTGGTTCGCCAGCCTTTATGGAACTTTGGCGCTGCCGCATGAAGTCACGCTCGACGCCGACCTGACCTACGGATACACCTGCGCCAGGCTGACTGGCGCATACGCATGGCCTGTGGTGGACTCCACCACAGGCCATTACACCGCCAACATCTATTCCGGGTCCCTCAAGGCCACGCGCGGCTTTCTGCCCTTTGGCGATGATGGCCTGCGCCTGACCCCCTCTGTCGCCCTGGAGGCCGCCCAGTCCGTCCGCGAGGCCTTCGCCGAGTCCGGCTCCACCCTCATCAAGCGCTTTGGCGACAGCACTACGAACACTCTGGATGTGCCTTTGGGCGCGGCAATCAGCCGCGACTTCGATTACGGCAAAGGAACGTTCAGCCCGGAGCTTTCCGCCTATTACGTCCGTCGGCTGGTGGATACACGCGCCACCAGCAATGTGGCCCTTCAGGACGGTGCCACCTCAACCAGCGTCAGCGGAACCAGCACCGGCCGCAACCTGCTGCGCGCCAATCTGGGCGGCCGCATCACCACCATGGATAACGTGGACTTCTCACTCTTCTACAACGGAGAGTTCGGCAACAGCTACAGCAACAACGGGCTGACGCTGGAGATGAAGTACTCGTTCTAGGCAGGTCACAGGGGAATTGGAGAGGGGTTCGACCTCGGCTGGGGTCCTGCCAAAGCCAAAACTTACATAGCCGGACATCATCAGGTCTATGCCTTGGCTTTTCAAGAAATATACGGGTCGCACCCCATGTCTCACGGGCCGCTTTCCTGGCGCTGAGGCTGGATAGGAAACCGTCCATGCAGCCGTTCATGTGGGCCCGACACTTACCCACAATGCCAATAGCTCACTGGGGAACGCGTCTTCTCAACTAGTAATTCTACCAGTTGCCATGTCCTCAGTACAATTGTACGTTTCAAATAATAATAAATCCGTCTGCCTTGTTTGGCAGCCGCTGCGGTGGGTGAGTCTTGCACCGCCAACAGACGGCCGCTGCGTTTTGTGCAACGTCGTGAGGCTGCGGGCTGTTATTCAGCAGGCATGGTGCGTTACAGTGACGTTGGGCATGTGCCCATGGCCATGGCATAGAACGTGCCCCCATAGACGAACAACGCCTTGAGCATTGGAACACATTGTGATTCGGGTGGGCTGTCACTTTTGACAGACCTGTTGGGATTGAAACAACTGCAGAGTTGCTGTGAGGTCAAAATGCGCCCAAATTTACACAGCTTTGTCTGGACACTCTTTCTGATTCTCGCGTTCCATGGGACAGCCTTGGCGTCTGGAACGCCGCTCCAGCAAGGAATCGATCCGGCCGACCCCATGGTGCGGATAACCTCGGGCAAAACAAACCTGGATGTCGTCGCCGTCATGCAGGCCGTCGGTCGCGACCTTGGCACCGACGCAGAACTTGGCCCCAAGCTGGTGACCTACTACTGGCAGACTTTCGACGCCATCGTGCTTGCAGGAGAACCCAGCACGGACAAGCCGCTCTTTGTGGACTTCTATGTGCCGTGTTTTCTTGCTCAGGCCAAGGTCGAGAGGGCGCTGACCGTCCTTGGGGACTCGCTGGCCAAGCACACCGGCATCGCGAAGAAGTGGATCTTCATCCACACGCACTTCCCGAAGGAAAACCAGGTCTACATTGACGGACAAGTCATGCGTGGCTGCACGGCTCCTGGGGCGTCCACCCCGGCCAAATAAGCGGTCCCCGAATGGCTCTGGAGCTTTCCGCGCGCACCTTTCACACTACTGCCTTTCTGTTTGTATTGATCTTCTGTGCACAGGCATCGCTTGCGGCAGAAGGGGCCGTGGTGGACCCGCATGCGCCCCACGTCTCCTTTCATTTTCAAGACAAGGAGATGGACTTCGCCTTCGGCTCCCTCATTCTTGGCGCGACGAGCGCTGGTGGTTGTGAGATAGGCGAGGCCTTTGCCACTGCTGCGCGCATCAAGGACGGCGACGCCTCCAGTTGGCAGGCCGAATGGCTCAAGATGGCCCAAAGAGCTGAGGTGCGCGGCGACAAGGCCCTGGCTGGCAGCCACAAGGTCAGCGCCCGCCAGCAGCTCTTGCGCGCCAGCTATTACTACCGTGCGGCCATGGTCTCCATGCTTCCGGACGACCCACGCCTGACGGACACGGCTGGCCGCAGCCGCGCGCTTATGTTGCGCGCCGGGCAACTCATGGAACCAAGAATCGAATATGTGGAAATTCCCCTCGCGGGCGGGTGGATGCAAGGCTTGTTCCGCAAGGCGGCAAAGGGCGTGAAACCTGCCAAAACGCTCATCCTCATCGGTGGGGCCGAAACCTATGCCGAGGACCTTTACTTCTTCATCGCCCCCCAGGCCTTTGCCCGCGGGTACAACTTCCTCACTGTGGACCTGCCTGGCCAGGGCCTTACCCCGCTCGAAGGCAAGGTGTTTCGCCCGGCCATGGACGCGCCCATCCGCGCCGTGCTGGACTACGCCCTGTCACGTCCTGATGTGGACCGCGCGCGCCTGGCCGTCTACGGCATCAGCAGCGGCGGCGGCTTTGCCCCCCAGGCCACCATGGATGAGCCGCGCATAAAAGCGCTGGTCATGAACAACTGCGTGGTGGACGCCGCACCCGGCGTGGCCAAGATGGCCGTGGCCAAGGCCACGCCCGAGGTCGTGGCGGGCTGGACATCCTTCAAGCGGCAGACGAACCAGGGCATCGCCTGGCGCTTTGGTGTGGACATCAACAACCTGCCGGGCCTGGTAGAGGCCAACGAGGGCTTCCGCTTCGATCCGGCCAGAGTTTCCGCGCCAGCCCTGGTGCTGGTCTCTAATGGCGAATACGGCAACGAGGAGATCCGAAGGCAGACGGCCCTGTGTATGGACGGACTGGCCAGCGCACACAAAAAGCTGGTGGTTACCCCGGCTGAGGAAGGCGCTTCCAACCACTGTATCATGGAGAATCGCAGCCTCATGGGCCAGGAGGTCTTCGACTGGCTGGACGAGGTGCTGCGCTAACTGTTCCCACTACGCAACAGACTGGGCGGCATCCCCTTGCCCCCGGAACAACCTCTCGGAGAACTCGCATGAAACGACGCATCTGCATTTGGTTCCTTACAGCCGTGGCTCTGGCCTTAGCCCTGCCCGCCATGGCCGCAGACACCAAGAAAGACGGGGTGGCGGACTTCGACATGCACGCGGCCTATGTGCGCTACCACTTTCAGGACAACGACATGGACTTTACCTTCGGCTCGGTGGTGCTTGGCGGTGCGACCAACGGGGGGGTTGAGATTGGCGAGGCCTTCGCCACCGCGGCCAAGATAAAGGACGGCGATGCGGCCAGCTGGCAGGACGAGTGGTTCAAGATGGCCAAGATGGCTGAAGCGCGCGGCGAAAAGTCCCTGGCCGCAGGCCACAAGGTCAGCGCGCGCCAGCAGCTCATGCGCGCGTCGAACTACTACCGTGTCTCCCTTATGGCCATGCTTTCCGATGACCCGCGCCTGGCCGAGCGCGGTCAGAAGAGCCGCGAGCTCATGCGCAAGGCGGGCAAGCTCATGGACCCGCCCCTGGAATATTTTGAGGTGCCTTTCGAGGGCACTGTGCTGCCTGGCTTCTTTCGCGCGGCCAAGGCCGACGGCAAGCCCCGCAAGACTCTGCTCATGTTGGGCGGCGGCGAGACCTTCGCCGAGGACCTGATCTTCTACATCATGCCCCAGGCCATCGAGCGCGGGTACAACTTCATCACCGTGGACCTGCCCGGCCAGGGCAACATGCCCCTCCAGGGCAAGTTCTTCCGCGCGGACATGTGGACGCCGGTCAGGGCCGTGGTGGACAAGGTCATTGGCCGCAAGGAGATCGACAAGAAACGCCTGGCCGTGTTCGGCATCAGCGCGGGCGGCGGCTTCGCGCCCCAGGCGGCCGAACACGACAAGCGCCTCAAGGCCGTGGTGGTGAGCAGCTGCGTGGCGGACGCCGAGCAGTTGCTAGCCACCTGGAGCCACATCAAGAAAGGCACCCCCGCTGAGATGGCCACCTGGAGTACCTTCCACGCCAACACGGTGAAAGGCATGGCCGGCCGCTGGAACGTTCCCGCCGACAACGTCCCGGGCCTGGTCGCCGCCAACAAGGGCTTCTCGTTCACACCCGCCAACATCAGCGCGCCGATGCTTTCCGTGGTGGGTGAGGGCGAGTACAGCGGCGCCGAGGTACAGCGCCAGCAGAAGCTCTGCATCGAGGGTTCGGCCAAGGGCAACAGGAAGCTTGTGGTCACCCCCCTGGTGGAAGGTGCTTCCAACCACTGCATCATGGAGAATCGCAGCCTCATGGCCCAGGAAGTTTTCGACTGGCTGGACAAGGCACTGAAATAGCCGCCCCGCACACAACAGACTGGGCGGCCCCCCCGCCCAGATCAACCTCTCGGAGAACGCGCATGAAGCGACACATCCCCATCTGGCTCGTGCCCGCCCTGGCTCTTGCCTTAACCCTGCCTGCCCTGGCCGCAGAAACCAAGAAAGACTCGGCGGCGGAGTTTGACATGCACGCGGCCTACGTGCGCTACCACTTCCAAGACGCCGACATGGACTTCACCTTCGGCTCCGTGGTGCTCGGCAGCGCCACCAACGGCGGGGTGGAGATCGGTGAGGCCTTTGCCACAGCGGCCAAAATCAAGGACGGCGATGCGGCCAGTTGGCAGGCCGAGTGGCTCAAAATGGCCAAGATGGCCGAGGAGCGAGGCGAGAAGTCCCTGGCGGGCGGGCACAAGGTCAGCGCGAAACAGCAGTTCATGCGCGCTTCCAACTACTACCGCATAGGCCTGCTGGCCATGCTGCCCGACGACGCCCGGCTGCCCCAGGCGGGCAAAAAGAGCCGCGAGCTCATGCGCAAGGCGGGCAAGCTCATGGACCCGCCCATGGAATACTTCGAGGTGCCTTTTGAGGACACGGTGCTGCCGGGTTACTTCCGCGCGGCCAAGGCCGACGGCAAACCTCGCAAGACCCTGCTCATGCTGGGCGGCGGCGAGACCTTCGCCGAGGACCTCGTCTTCTACATCATGCCCCAGGCCATTGAACGCGGGTACAACTTCATCACCGTGGACCTGCCGGGCCAGGGTCTCATGCCGCTGCAGGGCAAGTACTTCCGCCCGGACATGTGGAAGCCTGTCATGACCGTGGTGGACAAAGTGATCACACGCAAGGAGATCGACCGGAAGCGTCTAGCTGTCTATGGCATCAGCGGCGGCGGCGGCTTCGCCCCGCAAACCGCCCAGCACGACAAGCGCCTCAAGGCCGTGGTGGTGAACAGCTGCGTGGTGGACGCCCACCCGCTGTTTGCCTCCATGACGCCCGTGACCACGGCCACTGCGGACAAGGTGGCCTCCTGGGCCAGCTTCCACGCCAACACGGTGAAGGGCGTGGCATGGCGCTGGAACGTGCCCATGGACAACATCCCCGGCCTGGTGGACGCCAACAAGGGTTTCTCCTTTACTCCCTCCAAGATCACCGTGCCGCTCCTTTCCGTGGTGGGCGAGGGCGAGTACAGCAACGGCGACGAGGTCAAGCGCCAGCAAAAGCTCTGCATCGACGGCGTGGCCAACGTGAACAAGAAGCTCGTGGTGACGCCGCTTTCCGAGGGCGCCTCCAACCACTGCATCATGGAGAACAGAAGCGTCATGGCCCAGGAAGTCTTCGACTGGCTGGACGGCGCGCTGAAGTAGCATGGCGGCAACAGGTCGCGGCGGCCCCGTCGCCGCGACCGCATCCTCAGGGGACGATCAGATGAACAAGCGACTGACTCCGCTCTTTCTTTTCGCCGCGCTGCTGCTCGGCGGCTGTGCGTCCATCGGCCCCGGCAGCGTGACCCGCGACCGCTTCGATTACAACGTTGCCCTCACTGACTCCTGGAAGCGCCAGGTGCTCCTCAATGTGGTCAAACTGCGCTACGTCGAGCCCATCAGCTTCGTTGACGTGGGCCAGATCGTGTCGGCCTACACCATGGAGTCCGGCGCCAGTTTGAGCGGCACGCGCACCGGCTACGACCGGCCCACCGCGATGGACAACTATTCGGTGAACGCCCAGCTTTCAGGTAAGTACACGGACAGGCCCACCATCACGTACACCCCGCTGACGGGCAAGACCTTCCTCAAGAGCGTCATGCAGCCCATCCCGGTCCAGAACATCATGCAGAATATCCAGTCCGGGGTCTCGGCGGACATTCTCCTCACCACCAGCGCTTCGACCATCAACGGCCTGCGCAACGAGGGCGTGACCACGGCGGGCTTCCGGCCGGCCGACGGACGTTTCCTGCGGGTGGTTGGCCTGCTGCGCTCGTTGCAGCTGGCGGGCATGCTGCGCATCAACATGCACGGCAAGAATAGCGCAGAGGGCGCGGTGACTCTGGGCTTCCCCAAGGGTGATCTGCCACAGGAAGTGCGCATCCAGATAGACGAGTTCAAGGCGCTGCTCGGTCTCGACCCCATGAAGAACAGCTTCCGTGTGGTGGCCGGGCACGGCTCGGACGATCCGGGTGAAATCGCTGTGAACTGTTACGCCATCATGCAGATACTGGCATCCCTCTCCATCCGTGTGGACGTACCCGAGGCCGACATGAAAGCGGGGTGCGCCACGCCCGGCCTGCCAACGGAATCGGGACGCTTGAACCCCCTGGGGGGGCACATCCGCTCCGGCGATGGCGAACCTCAGAAGCCCTTCACCTCCGTGCGCTTCCGGGATCACTGGTTCTGGGTGGACGACAGCGATATGGCGACCAAGCGTCTGTTCTCCTTCATCTTGATGGCCTTCACCCTGACGGACGACTCCAAGCATGATTCACAGGTGCAGTTGACGGTGCCCACGCAGTAGCGGGCAAAGGAAAATGTGATGAACGCCATGCTCAAGCTGCTCCTCACCTTTCCGATCGGGCTCCTGGTCCTGCTTGTCTACGGGCAAAGCGCTTGGGCCGGGCAGCAAAACACCGACGCCGTGCGCATCGACAGCGGCCCCATCCGCGGGACGGCGGACGGCGACATGCGGACCTACCTTGGCATCCCTTATGCCGCCCCGCCGGTGGGCGTTCTGCGCTGGCGCCCGCCGCAGCCCGTAACGGTCTGGAAAAAGGTTCGCCCCTGCACGGAGTTCGGGCCTGCCTGCCCTCAGCCGAAACAGAAGGAAGGCGGCACGTACAGCGAGGACTGTCTGTCTCTGAACGTGTGGACCCCGGCGAAGAAATCCGGGGCGCGCCTCCCGGTGATGGTCTGGATCCACGGCGGCGGCTTCAACTTCGGGGCCTCCTCGCAAGCCGAGTATCACGGCGCGAACTTGGCTCGCCGAGGCGTGGTGGTGGTGACGCTGAACTACCGTCTCGGTCCGCTGGGCTACCTGGTCCATCCTGGCCTGGACCAGGAATCGCCCCGAGGAACTTCCGGCAATTACGGGCTGCTGGACCAGATCGCGGCCCTCAAATGGGTGCGGCGCAACATTGCCGCCTTTGGCGGAAATTCCCGCAATGTCACCGTGTTCGGACAGTCCGCCGGATCACGCTCAGTCTCGCTCCTACTCCTGAGCCCCCCGGCCAGGGGCCTGTTCCACCGCGCCATTGCCCAGAGCGGAGGCCCGATCCTCGGCTCCGAGTATCTGAATCCGGCCTTCAACGGCGACAAGGCCTCCGTCTCGAAAATGGGGGAGGAACTGGCGCTCCGGTTGGGCTGCAACGGGCCCAATGCCGTGGCCTGCATGCGCGCCAAGACGGCCGGGGAGGTCGTGGCCGCCGCGGCCTGCGACACGGGTCTCTTCGCCGAGGAGCTTTTCTTCGCCCCGGTGTTCGATGGCACCGTGCTGCCCAGAAGCCCGCTGGCGGCCTTCCGCAGCGGCCGCCAGCAGGCTGTGCCTGTCATCACCGGCAGCACGGCAAATGAGGGCGCGTTGTACCTGACGGGTGAGAAGGGCCTGGACCTGGCTCGCTACGAGAAGTTCCTGGCGGCGCGCTTCGGGGCGCATGCGCAGGAGGCCAGGGCCGTATTCCCCGCCGCCACGGACGCGGAGGTGCCCGGCGCCATCGACAGGGTCATCACCGTGGGGGCCAATGTACAGCCCGCACGATTCACCGCGGGCAGCGCGGCCGCGACCGGAAACCGGGCCTGGGTGTTTCACTTCACGCGGGTTCCGGCCACCAAGCTGGCCAAGGCGGGTGGAGCGCACCACGGCGTCGATCTCGCCTACGTGTTCGGCAACCTTGATGAGCCGGGCGCCTATAACGACGCGGACCACGCCTTGTCGCGCACGGTCATGGACTACTGGGTGAACTTTGCAAAGTCCGGCGATCCCAACGGCCCCGGCCTGCCCACCTGGCCCGCGTTCACGGATAAATCCGACGCCCATATGGAATTTGGAGACTCTGTGCGGGCTGGCGCGGGACTATACCGGAACGAGTGCACATTCATTGAAAAACAGTGGGAGAGACGTTGGCGGCTGCAGTAGCTCCTGCTCCCCGCTACGCCGCCTTTGATCTCCTGCTCGCCTCGAACGACACGACGCCGCATGTGTGACCCGCTCCCTGCGGCACGGCTTTGATGGGCTGGCTTCCTCTTCGCGCTCAGGGTGCCACGTCGATCCTCCTGACCGGGCAAGAGGGCAGCGCCCCTGGCCTCCGGTCAAGAGGAGAATTGTAACACCCGGGGGTCTCCGCCTTGAGCGTGCTTGTCATCAGTGGCCCGGATTTGCATTTCGGATTTTTGCATGAGACTTCAGGGTGGCGGGAAAACCCGCCGCAGTGTTGCCGAAGCTCGGAACGGCGAAAGCGGCGCGGCTTAGGCCGGTTCAGGCGGCATGAGCAAAAGTCATCCTGGCCCGCCACAACCTCGCGGGCCAGGATGACTCGCCAAACACCGCAGTCCGCAATGCGGGTGGTGTTTGGCGTTACTCCTTCACGGGCAGCACGTGGATGGCCTTGATGAACAGCTGGACCTCGTCGCCGGGCTTGAGGCCCAGGTCGTCCACGGACTCGGTGGTGAGCACCGAAGCCATCTCGCCCGGGTCAGTCACCTGAAACTTCACCAGGGCCATGACATCGCCCTTCTTCACGCTGGTCACCTTGGCCGTAAGCTTATTGCGCGCGCCGTACTTCATAGCCATCTCCTCCGTGTTGTCCGTTGCCCCGCCAAGCTCGCGGGCGGTTGAGCCTCTGCCGAAAGCCTCAAAACAGCTCGTCCATGAGGTGTGAAAATCCTTCCGGGTCGGAGAGCAGTTCCCGGTCAACGGCCTCCAGCGCCGAGCCTTCGCGCAGCACGAACACGTCGCGCGCCAGCCGTCGGGCCTGGTTCAGCCCATGGGAGACCACCAGCAGCGTGTAGCGCGAAGCAAGTTCCAGAAGCAGTTCCTCGATGCCCTGCGCGGCCTGGTAGTCCAGGGAGGCTGTGGGTTCGTCGAGCAGGAGCACCTCCGGCCGCGCCGCCAGCGCGCGCGCCAGGCACAGGCGTTGCTGCTGCCCGCCGGAGAGTGAGGCGGCCGGAGCCTCCAGCCGATCCTTCACCTCGTCCCACAGCCCGGCTTCCCTGAACGACGCCTCCACACGGGCGGCGATCTCCGCCTTTGGCAACCCATGCGCCAGGGCTAGCGGCAGAGTGATGTTCTCCGCGATGCCGGCGGGGAGCGGGTTGGGCGTCTGAAACACCATGCCCACGCGGGTGCGCAGGGTCTCGGGCCTGGTGTCTGCGCCGTAGGCGTCCACCATCTCCCCGCCGAGGCGGACGCGCACCGAGCCGGAGGTTTCGTAGCCCGGCAGGCACTCGTTCAGCCGGTTGATGGCGCGCAGCAGCGTGGTTTTGCCCGAGCCGGAGCGGCCCAGAAGCACGGTGGGACCGCCCTGAGCCACGTCCAGATTCAGGCCGCACAGCACTGGCCGTCCGCCGAAGGTGACGGTTAGGTCGCGTATCACAATAGCCGTCATGTTCCGGGCCTCCATGCCCCGTCGCTTAGTCTACGCGCCAGCGCGAAGAGCGCCAGGGTGAGAGCGAGCAGTGTGAGCGCCGCGCCGAAGGCCAGGTTCAGTTCTTGCGGGGTCTGGTGCTCGGCAGCCAGGTAGTAGATGGTGAAAGGCAGGGCCTCGAATTTGTCCGTGAGCGCGCCGGGCCTGCCCGCGCCCGCCACCACGCCGGTGAGCAGGATCACGGCGGTGTCCTCGGTGGCGCGGCCCAGGGCCAGCACCACCCCGCCCAGTATGCCCTGGCGCGCGGCGGGCAGGAGCACCCGCCTCACTGCCTGCCAGCGCGAAAGACCAAGAGCCGCGCAGGTCAGGCGCAGCTCCTGCGGCAATCCGGCCAGGGCGGCGCGGGTGGCGCTCACCAGATAGGGCAGCACGAGCAGGGCCAGGCACAGGGCCGAGAGCAGCAGGCAAGTGTTGGCGCTGGGCCAGAAGGTGCGCCGCAGCAATAAAATCAGTGCGAAGCCGAACAGCCCCATGAGGATGGACGGCACTCCGGCCAGCAGGTCCACGCAGAAGGCGGCTAGGCGCGCGGCGCGGCCTGTGGCGAATTCCGCCAGATGGATGCCCCCGGCCAAGCCCACGGGCACGGCGAAGAGCGCGGCCAGCCCCACGAGCCAGAGGGTGCCCAGGCAGGCGGGCCAGAGCCCGTCGAACACCGGCGCGCCGTGCAAAAGCGCGTCAAGCGGCAGCGTATCACCGAAAAAAAGCGCCAGGCTTACGGTGGGCAGCCCCCGCAGTAACAGAAACCCCAGCAGGGCCGCCAGCGCCGCCGGAACAAGGAGGGCCGAGGCCCAGGCGAGCCCCGTGGCGGCGGTCTCCAGACCGGGGAGCGGGCGGTCAGAATGGGCGGAGAGGGCGGCGCGGCGCGGCCCCCGGCGTAGCGCCCGCAGGCCGAGGTTTACGGCCAAGCTGACGCCGAAGAGCACGAGTCCGCAGGCGAACAGCGAACCATAGGCCTGGCTCTGGCTGTCCGTGGCCAGCACGAGGGCGATGTGCGCCGTGAGCGCGCGCAGGGAATCCAGGGGTGAATGCGGCACCTGCGCCGCGTTGCCGGAGAGCATAAGCGCAATGAGCGTGTCGCCGATGGCTCGGCCGAAGCCCAGCGCGGCGGCGGCCTTGAGGCCCTGGCCGCATTGGGGCAGGGCCAGACGCACCAGGGACTGGGCCTCGGAGAGTCCCAGCGCCGCAGTCGTAAGCCGCAGCTCCGGCGCGACCAAACGCAGCTGGCCGTCCAGCACCAGCGTCACCGTGGGCAGCACAAGCAAGGCCAGTACCAGCATCGCCGCCAGCCACGAGAACCCGCTGGTGCCCGTAAAGCTTGCGCGCACAAGCGGCACGAGCAGGAACATCGAGGCCAGACCGTAGACCACTGTGGGCACGCCGCTCATGAGGCGCACAAGCGCTCCCAGGTGCTTCGCCAGGACGCGGGGACCCAGGCCATTGACGAAAAGCGCCAGGCCCAGGCCCAGGGGAAAGGCCAGCAGCATGGCGGACGAGGCGAGCAAGAGCGACCCCACGGCCATGGGCAGGATGCCGAAGCGGCCCGAGGTGGGCTGCCAGGTCCAGGAGAGCACTGCCGCAAGCTGGCCGGGCTGAAGCAGCGGCAGGCTGAACCAGGCCAGAAAGCCCAGGATGCCCGCCACGCACAGCACGCTTGTGCCAGCCGCGCCGGAGAGCAAGGCGCGTATGCCCCGCTCCCCGGCTTCGGCCTGGAATCTGGCGCGGGAGCTGTTTCCGCCGCTCGCGCCATTCAAGGAAAGCGCGTCCGCCATGCGCTACTTGGTGGGGATGTATCCGTCGGAAGCGGTGATGGCCGCGCCTTCCGGCCCCTGGATGTAGCTGATGAAGCTGGCCACGATGCCCGTGGGCTCGCCCTTAGTGTTCATGTAGAGTTTGCGCAGCACGGGATACTTGCCGCTCTTGGCGTTCTCCTGGCTGGGATGTACGCCGTCCAGGGCCGGGGCCTTGATGGTCTGGTCGATGTGGCCGATGGACACGTAGCCGATGCCGTCCGCATCACCGGCCAAGGCGGTCTTCATGGCCCCGTTGGAGGCCACCACGTTGGCCGAGGGCGCGATCTGGCCCTTTTTGAGCATGATCTCCCAGAATACTTCGCGGGTGCCGCTGGCCTCGTCGCGGGTGTAGAGGTGAATGGCGGCATCGCGCCCGCCGAGCTGCTTCCAGTTGGCGATCTTGCCCGCGAAGATGTCCTGCACCTGCTGGTGGGTCAGCGCGCCCACGGGGTTCTTGGGATTCACTACCGCAGCCACGCCGTCGATGGCGAAGGCGTAAGACTTGAGCCCGTACTTGGCCACCTCGGCCTCGGTGAGCGCCCGGCCGGTGTTGCCGATGTTCACCAGGCCCTCGCCCACCTTCTGCACGCCAACGCCGGAGCCGCCGCCGGCCACGGTGATGCGGACGCCCGGGGCCTTCTGCATGATGCGCTTGGCCGCCTCCTTCATCACCGGGATGTGGGCCGTGCCGCCCGCAATGTCGATCTTGCCGGACTTTCCGGCAAAGGCGTCCAGCTCTCCGGCGTAGGCCGGCAGGGCGCAGAGGACAAGGGTGAGAAGCGTGGGCAGCAGGGGCTTGCGCATTGTGGTGTCTCCTAGTGGTTACGGCGGGTTGCGGAGCAGGTAGCATCCTGTTCAGCAATACGCATCATCGGAGACACCTATCCAAAAGAGCGGTGCCGCGCAAGGCGGATAGACATTTTCGGCATCTGGCACGGCTCCCGGCGAGGTCCTGGGCCGTGCTGCCGTTGTGCTGATCTCGCGGTCACGCCGCGAGCAGGCTCCTTCGTCAGGTGCCGGGCTGGCCGAAGCCGGACACGGGGAACGGAAAGATGGAGTCGGCCTGCGACAGCGCGCAGCGCTCCACAGCCATGAACCAGGCCTGGAACATGTCGGCCAGCTCCTCGCCCTCGCGCGTCAGGCGCAGGCCCTCGCGCTTGGCCCCGCGCTGCTCAACCAGCTTGACGCCCAGCGCCTGCTCGCTCTGCTGGATCTTGCCCCAGGCGGCGCGGTAGCTCATGCCCATGTTCTGGGCGGCCTTCTTGATGGAGCCGTAATGCTGGATGTTGAAGAGCAGTTGGGCGCGGCCGATGCCGAAGAACAGCTCGCCGTGGCTCTCCAGCCAGATGTGCAGACGGACGGTGGGATGCTCGGAGCTTGTCTTTAGCGGTTCAAGGGGGAGTTGCTCGTCGAACCCGTCCGGACCGGACGGGAAAGGATGTGTGGTCATGCGGCTGTCCTCCTGCCTCCCCGGGCTGATTCCGGCCGACGGCCGGTCAGTCCGAGCTTTGGCACCAGACACGACGGTGCATTCATATCATACTCCTTCTGTTGCTTACTGGACTGTGCCCATATCGCAGACGAAATTTCTCATCATGAGCTTTTGCTACTTCCAACCGCAAGCATATGCAAACTTTGGCTATATATGCAAGATTTGGCACAGACGTAACCGCTTGAAATCACAGTGAACAGGTGTAGTCCTGATATGTGCTTCATAAAACGCTTTAAAATGATTGAATAAATATTGCTGAATCCCGGAGCCGTGGCATGCTTGTCGGAATCGGCACACGAAACGGCGGCCGCACCGCGCCGCTGGGACTGACAACACAAGGAGGAGGCATGAGCGTATCTCGTCGAGGATTCATCAAACTGCTCGGCGCCAGCACGGCCGTCATGGGGCTGTCGCGGCTGGGCATCGACCTTTCGCCCACGCAGGCGTACGCCGCAGGATTGAAGATCGAAGGGGCCAAGGAGTCCATCTCGGTCTGCCCGTTCTGCGCCTGTTGCTGCAACGTGCTGGTGCATGCCAAAGACGGCAAGATCATCAACGTGGAGGGCGACCCGGACTATCCCGTGAGCGGCGGCGGCCTGTGCGCCAAGGGTGCGGCCTTGAAAAGCCTGCACAACAGCCCCGAGCGTCTGACCAAGCCCCTGTACCGCGCCCCCGGCGCCACCAAGTGGGTGGAGAAGGACTGGGACTGGATGATGGAGCGCATCGCGCGGCGCATCAAGGACCAGCGCGACAAGGACTTCATGCCCAAGAATGCCTCCGGGGCCGTGGTCAACCGCCTGGAGAGCGTGTTCCATCTGGGCTCCTCCCAGGTGTCCAATGAAGAAGCCGCCGTGCTGCACCAGATGATCCGCGCCTTTGGCATCGTGCACTTCGACCACCAGGCGCGCATCTGCCACAGTCCGTCCGTTCCGGCCCTGGCCGAATGCTTTGGCCGCGGCGCCATGACCAACCACTTTGCCGACCTCGCCAACTCCGACGCCGTGCTCATCATGGGCAGCAACTGCGCCGAGCACCACCCCATGACCTTCCGGTGGATCAACAAGGCCAAGGAAAAGGGCGCCTACGTCATGCACGTGGATCCGAAATTCTCGCGCACCAGCGCCCGCAGCGATCTGCACGTGCCCATCCGCAGCGGCACGGACATCGCCATGCTGGGCGGCATGATCAAGTACATTCTGGAGAACAAGAAGTTCTTCGCCGAGTTCGTGGTGAACTACACCAACGCGAGCTTCCTGGTGGGCGAGAAGTATTCCTTCAAGGACGGCATGTTCGCGGGCTTTGACGAGGCGAAGAAGAAGTACGACAAGTCCGCCTGGGCCTTTGAGAAGGACGAGAAGGGCATGGTCAAGCGGGACAAGACCCTCCAGCATCCCCGCTGCGTCATCAACGTGATGCGCGACCACTACAGCCGCTATGACCTGGACAAGGTTTCCTCGGTGACGGGCGTGAGCAAGGAACACCTGCTGAAGGTGTATGAAAAGTATTGCGAAACGGGCAAGCCAGACAAGGCCGGGGCCTTTGTCTACGCCCTGGGCTGGACCCAGCACAGCGTGGGCGTGCAGAACATCCGCATGTCCGGACTCATCCAGCAGCTTCTCGGCAACGTGGGCAACGCGGGCGGCGGTATCGCGGCCCTGCGCGGCGAGCCCAACGTGCAGGGCACCACGGACCATGCCCTGCTCTATGCCTACATGCCCGGCTATCACAACCTGCCCACGGCCAACTTCCAGACTCTGGACGAGTACCTCAAGGCCAGCACGCCAAAGTCTGCCGACCCCATGAGCGTGAATTGGTGGCAGAACAGGCCCAAATACGTCGTCAGCCTGTTCAAGAGCTGGTATGGCGAAAACGCCACCAAAGAGAATGACTTCGGCTACTCCTACGTGCCGAAGCTCGATCCTGGCCAAGACTGCTCGCATTTGTATATCTTCGACCGCATGTACAAGGACAAGATCAAGGGCGGCTTCTGCTTCGGCCACAACCCCTGCCAAAGCATTCCCAACTCCCACAAGGTCCGCAAGGCCTGGGACAAGCTCGACTGGCTCGTCCTGGGCGATGTGTTCCACAATGAGACCACGGACAACTGGCGCAGACCCGGTGTTGACCCCAAGAAGTGCAAGACCGAGATATTCCTGCTGCCCAGCGCCTACCGCGCGGAAAAGGCGGGCACCGTCTCCAACTCCGGCCGCTGGCAGATGTGGCACTACAAGGCCGCCGAGCCCCTGGGCAAGAGCCGCAGCATGGGCGAGATGTTCGTCGAGATGATGAACCGCGTCCGCGACCTGTACAACAAAGAGGGCGGCGCCTTCCCGGAGCCTATCACCAAGTCTGACTACCCGACCACCTTTGACGCCGAGGCCGTGGCCAAGCGTGTCAATGGCTACTTCACCCGCGACGTGAAGATCGGCGACAAGCAGTACAAGAAGGGCCAGCTCGTGCCCGGCTTTCCCAACCTCCAGGCCGACGGTAGCACGAGCAGCATGTGCTGGGTGTACGCCGGCGGCTTCACCGAGGCGGGCGAGAACCTGGCCAAGCGCCGCGACCTGACCCAGACCCCCATGCAGGCCAAGATTCACCTGTATCCCAAGTTCGCCTGGGTCTGGCCCATGGACCGCCGGATACTCTACAACCGCGCCAGCGTGGACGTGAACGGCAAGCCCTACAACCCGGAGAAGGCCGTCATAGCCTGGCAGGACGGCAAGTGGGTGGGCGACGTGCCCGACGGCGGGCAGCCGCCGATGGCCATGAAGGGCGGCGTTTACCCGTTCATCATGCAGACGGAAGGACATTCCCAGCTCTTCGGCCCCGGCCGCGAGGACGGGCCCTTCCCCGAGCACTATGAGCCGGCTGAGACGCCCATCACCAGGAATCCCTTCTCCGCGCAAATGAGCAATCCGTGCATGAAGGTCATCAAGAGCGACATGGACGAGTTGGCCAAGAACGGCGACCCGCGCTTCCCCATAGTGCTCACCACCTACAGCCTGACGGAGCACTGGTGCTCCGGCTCGGAAACGCGCAACGCCCCGGCCCTGCTGGAGGCCGAACCGCAGCAGTATGTGGAGATGAGCCCGCAGCTGGCTGCGGAGAAAGGCATCAAAAACGGCGAGGTGGTCATCGTGGAGAGCCTGCGCGGCAAAACCCAGGCCGTCGCCATGGTCACGGTGCGCATCAAACCCTTCACCATCATGGGCAAGACCGTGCATCTGGTCGGCATGCCCTTCGCCTTTGGCTGGACCAAGCCCAAATGCGGCGACACAACCAACCGCGTCACTGTGTCCGTGGGCGACCCCAACACCAGCATTCCGGAATACAAGGCCTGCCTGGTGAACGTGTACAAGGCGACCAAGGTCACCGAGCTGTAGCCCGGCAAACCGACAAGGAGCGACGATATGCCAAAGG
>Ga0209373_10001253_pt1 | contig 31315 bp, 20 predicted proteins | sample Higcelweek5metaG_FD_187173 | JGI IMG/M metagenome (GOLD analysis project Ga0209373, IMG submission 187173) | Freshwater pond sediment microbial communities from the University of Edinburgh, under environmental carbon perturbations - High... | ecosystem: Environmental > Aquatic > Freshwater >... | reverse complement strand
GTTGGTATGGCATCAATGGTATATTGCCTACCTTCGATGATCATCAAATCGGGCACCATGTTCGAGAGGGTATTTTTATTAAGATCGACCGGGCCTGTAGTATCTCCAGCGCAGTAGGTTGTCAGTGGATGTATTGCTCCGTTTCGGCCATAAATTAATTGGTATCGGCCAGCCATCTGCAAAAAAACAAACTTGGGTTCGTTTTTATGTTCGTACCTGAAAACCGGATACAATGGAGACTCGGTACGCTCATGGTAGAATTCCGAAATATCGTCAGGCATTTCGGGAAGGGCTTTTGAAAAATCATAATTAATCCGACAATTGCAATGTATTGGATAGCCTTCCTCCTTAATAGCAACAACCTGTTCAAGTTCGACAAATGCCGGTTTAAACGATTTCTCGAAGAAGAAAGGGGCATAACCTCCAGGGGCATTGCGCCAAATGTGCATCACTTCGGGTTTCAAAATATACTTTACATAGCCTACCCAGTCGGAATCGCCAAGAACGATATACAACTTCGAACCTTTATTTTCAAACCAATCGTCTCCAAGGGTGTTCAATATACTAGTGGGGATATCGTTGCCTTTCGACATCCATGTGGTGATGATGATATTGCTTCCTTCTGCAAACTGATCGGCAAAAGACTGTACCTTCGAGGCAAACTCCTTCGAAACATTGCTCACCGAAAAATTGGAAATATACTTCATGTAATCGGCAGCCTGCTGGAAAAGGTTAATCACCAAAAATAATTTTGAAATATTCGGATAGGCATCAATTTCTTCTTTCCAATCGGGCAGTACTAACTTGTTTACGCGCAACGACGGAATAACCGCCTCGTATTCGGTCGATTCAAACCCGCTAACAAACATGTCTTCTATTCGGAGTACATTGTCATCGGATGCAGGTTGTGGCCGTTGGTTGCGTTTTTCGTGCAATAAATTAAGTTCGTGAAGCAATTCCCTGTATTGTTGTTGAGCTTCGATGCTGCTTTCAGGTTCTTCGGGGTCTTTTTCCAAAATCAACCCGCTCCCTTTTGTCTCTAAATCCTTTTTGGCCTCATTGATTTTTTCGGTGTTCTTGTTGTTCCCTTTTTCATCTTTTTTAATCTCTGCCTGATACTTTTTCCAATCGTCGTACGATGAAAATACACAATCGGGGGGGCCAAGTTTCTTTTCTTCAACCTTGGGTTTATCGAGTAACTCTACTTTGGGCGATTCGGGAACACTCAGCGTGGGCACACTCAGCTCTTTTCCCTCATCGCTGAGGATTCCTTTAATGTCGGATGCAAATTTTCCAATGTCAACAACATCGGCAGGGCGCGAGTGAGCTTCAATGGTAAGGTTCTTCATCGAACTGGCCCATCCTTTCTTCCGGGCAAACGAAACATCGCCTCCCGCTTCAAGTCCTATTTCTTTATCTATAGAACCGTTTAACGATACGGCTGCTCCATAGCGGGTCTCTTCGTTTCCGGCAGTTTCACTGAATTTGAGCGTTCCATAACCATACGCATAACTCGAAAAATAGAGTTTGTTTACAAAATGGGTACCCACATGGGCATAGAAATCGCGGATTACATGATTAATTTTTTTGTATTTCAAATTATTCAGGTGGTCCCATAGTATTTTTTTGATCTCTTTGTTGTCTTTAAACTGGGAATACTGATCAACAATATGGGCAAAGAGTTCTTCCATACGGGTAAGCAGCTGAAAGTTACCATACATGTTCCGTAACCCCCAATCCATTAACCCCGAACCCTCATATCCACCAAAAGTAATTTCGCTCACATATTTCTGTTTGCCCAATCGCATTTCCTTGTAACTGATGTATTGCTCCATCTCCTTATCGGTAAGTCTTGTGCCAATCAGATAGGGTGTCAGATCAATGCCCGATGCTAAATCTTTCGTGTTGATTTGATAATACGACCCGCTTTTACCCCGTTGCATACTCACATACACATTCCCGTCGGAGTTGGCCATCGATAACGACTGATCGTTGTGAAACGACCCTGATGCGGCAATAATGCCACCAAAGTTGCAAGCTGCTTTTGCAGTGTACGAAACTTTGCTTGAAGTAGTTGCCGCTGTTTTATTGCTGGTCATCTTTATGGAAAGGTCGTCCTGAGAGGCACTTTGTTTGTTTAGGTCAAGTAATCCCTTTTCGTCGAGGTTTTTCAGGTTGAAAATGGGGGTGTTGCAATAGGTTGATTCAATAACGTTAAGAATGGTTCCCAAAACAAAGGTTGGGATCGAATTACTGTCGATTTTCTGATTGTTCGGAGCGGTCGATAACCTAAGGATATCGCGTTCATTAAATCCGAATCGGTTTAAAATTAGACTATTCATTATGTCGTTATTTTATATTGTTTGAAAAAAACATCTTTTGTTGTCGAGTAATGCAATTCTTCCTGTTTTCTGTACAAACAAGATAAACGCATCTTGAAAACCATCCTGGGTGCAGCGATTTCCTCTCGCTGTTTTATTCTATGGCGATTGCAAGTCATCACACCTGTAACCGCTTACATTCAATTATCTGAAACTTGATTCTTCTTATTCCTCTGATGAATGCAGCATAGTAATCACGGTCATCATATCAATCATCCAAATCACAGTTCAGACATCATCCTGCCAATCCTGATTCAGACAGTTTAGCTTTCCTCCTGAAAATAGATCTTATAAAACTTCCAGCCGTTTTCATTTGGTTTTATGGATTATAAAACGGCACAAGCTGAGAATATTAGATGCTTTAAAATCTGTATATTCTATACAAATTTATAGATGCTCGCATTTTTATCTAATCGCTCAACAAATTGCATTGCTGCTTCATGGTTCATTTCACATTGATTCGTTAAATAGCAATAGATATTAGCATATTCATTATAAATATTTGTTGCAAAAATTCCTGAATCATCTGTTCCAACTATAATTGGAGGAATACTATAGCCTTCCTTTTCCCATTTTATCCAATTCCACAAATGATAAGTACTGAAATCATGATGTTGACCAATTCTAACGTTACTTGTTGGTAATGTTTCAATTACAATTTCCTTTTGATGCAAAAACTTCAACAAGGCTAATTGTAGTTGTTTTATTTCTTCTGTACCAAATGGCTTAAGAGCTGGAATATCAATAATTTTTTCATAAAGCTTTCTGTTATGATCATGATGATATCTTTGAATTATAGCATACCGTTTATCTTCTTTTGGTTTGGGCATTTGTTTAGTAATCTCACACCATTCAGCTTCCGAATAGGTTGAATTAGATTTTGCAAATTCCTTTTTATCACTTAATAAAAGTATTGGACAGTATTTTCGCATTTGCCAAGCCTCCAATAAAAGATCTATAGGGTAAAACTCTTCATATATTTTAAAACACATTTCTGAAATCTCTAGTGCCAGTTGTGGTAATTTTAACGTTAAATTCTCTATTTGAGCCTTTACAATTAGATGATAGGAGAACAATAAGTTATCTAAATATTCTCCTTGCTGGATAAGTATTTTTTCACCTACATTATTGATCCATAATTTAACATCAATACCCGCCGCTGAAGCATGGCCAATTCGGTCGCCATGTTGCATCTCAAAGAAGTCAATAGATTCATAAATAGCTCTTAGCCCACTAATGATATGATAAAAATCTTCACCTGCATGGAAGGTGAAGTGTTCGAAACCTCTACGTCTTAATAATCTAAAAGCAGGGGCAAAGACTTCTGGTGGAGTATCAAATTCACTGGATGCAGCATCTATGCCAACAACTTCGTTTATATATATATTCTGCTTTTCTTTCATGTTTGCAAGTACACAAGCTTTTTGCCAGACACTTTTACGTAATTCTTTGTGACGAATTTCTTTATTTGGTGTTTTATCTGCAACCTTAATAAAATGAGCGATTAGTTTTAATTTTGGTACTTCATTTTTCTGAGAAAGATTTTGTGTTGTTTCACATAAGTTCCTCCATCCTTCTAAAATATCTTTTAACAAAACTAATTGATCTGACTCCTTATCTTTTGGTGAAAAACGGCCTTCTAAAAAGCAAATATTTCTCAAATCATTACCATGCAATTGTAAAAAGCGTTTTGAATATTCTTTTTCTACATTTCCACGTAACCCATTAATTGTATGTTTTTGAAATTGCTCAAATCCATATTGATGAGTTTGTTGAACCAACAAACGGTTTGCTAATCCAAGTATCAACAAATAAAAATGAAACAACGATGCAACAATATCTTTAGGGATTCGTGACAGATAATTAAATATCATCACAAACATTAGACCTTCTATTGCCATTGGGTATTGGTCAGCAACTTTTTTGTTGGCAATTAAATCAGCAAATGGATTCTCTACACTATCGAAAAATGTTTGATCTAAATCAATAAGTTTAGTCAAAAGGTCTTCTGCAGATTTAACAACTGGATTTTGGGAAGTTGTAATTTTCCTTTGTTTCGAATCATAATTTTCTTCATCTATTGTGGTTGCCGAAAAACTTGACCAATTAGGGAATAGCATGTAAAATAGATAATTTCGGATGCGGCGTGCGATAAACAGTAAACTATTAAACTTCTTAGGGTCAGTCAAATGTGATTCTTGTTCAAATTGTTCTCTCACCAAGTTTTTTCTGAAACCTTCAGTAAGTTCAGTATATATTTTTTCTGGATTTTCAATAAAATCTTGCCAGGCAATATCTGTTTCAGTTGAGCCATTTAGATGCATGTGCAAATCATGCAATCCATTTTTATATGTTATATAGTTTTCAAGCTGTGGTATGTAGGGATAAGGCAATGCAGTAAATTTTGCATTTGGAAGAATTACATTTTTGAAATAATCTTGAATCCCATGAGAGCTATAATCAACCAAGTCATTATTTTTTTGCAAAAAAGAAGCTTGTAAAATTAATGGCGGGAGAAAAGGCAACAAACTTTGCCAGTCATTTTGCTTTTCTTGTTTTACATATATTTTATTTTGCCTTAATTCTAAATAGTCTTCTGCAATTTTTGATAATCCAATAAATAATACTTCAGATAAAGAAGTTATACCATCAAAACTTTTCTTTTGGCTTAACCTATAGTAATGATCGGGAATCTTTCGATTTTGGTTGCGTTCAAGTAGAAATAGTCTACGCTTTATATCTTCAAAAGAAACCTCTTTACCTATAAAGTAGGTTGATAAAGAATCATCATCACATAAAAGATGTTTAATTATTGAATTAATTACCATTGAATATTTTTATCTTTAACATAACCCCTTAAACTACTGACAGATGTTGGTATTATCTTTGAAGAAAAATGTTGAGAACAAATTTCAATTACAGATTCAATTGGTTGGCCCATAAAATCGGAATAACTAATTATAGGTTTTAGAACCTCAATTGTAGCATTTGCTTTCCCCTTTGCTCCAGAGAATTTAGTACTTGATGTATCTGAAGTGTTTTTATCTTTTTTAATATCTACTCTTTGTAGTATTAGATTAATGTTTTGATTTGTAATTGATTTGTAATCATTGGAAGTTAAATTAATAAACTGCATGAAATTTATATCTTCAATCAAGTAAGGTTGCAGATAGACCAAAAATAGAGGACAACTTATTAACCATCTAGAAAAGGATAATTTGTCAATTTTTGAATTCCTTTGTTTCGCAAATGCAAGATTCGTAATAAAAATATCATCAGCATTAATTGGATTATTAAGATTAAGATTAACACAATCATTATTAGAATATTTTTTTGAATTATTAAGATTAACACTATCATTATCAGAATAATTTTCGCGGATGTCTTCAACCAGGATTGCATTCATTAAAGCAACAATATGTCGATGCATTAAATCACCTAAATTATTCAAAGAGTTACTGTCAATACTATTAAAAGCATAAAATATTCTAGTTGTTATTTTACCCAATAAATGAGGTGATATTTTTTTAATCGGAAAATTTGAATGCCAATGTGTCAATATTCTAATAAGTTCATTTCGGGAATAGTCTTCCTTTATTTTGATCTCATCAGTAATCAAAATTTCATTTTGATTAAATATTTTTCTTTCAAATGAAATCATCGGATAAGCTCTAAATTGAGATAATTCATTCAATCCATTGCTCAAATCAGACAGTTCAATTTTCTTAATCAATTCGCCAATTGTTGCAAATAAAGTATAGATTGAGTAAGAAATTATTGAAACATTTTTTGTTAGAAATTGTGCATTTGTTACAGGTATAAATCCAATGATTTGTTGAAAGGAATTTGCATCTCTAAATTCATGATCAATTCTACCCTTTGACTCTTCATTACTTCCTTTCTCTCGTTTGGCCGTTCCTTTCAAATAAAAAACACCGTTATAGACCTTATTGGATAATGATTCTAAGAACGCATTAATGTTTCCAACAATATCCTTCAATACTTTATCCTGAAGAGCACCTGAATGATTACATAAACTTTGTAATGAATATTTAAGAATTGATTTTGAGTCTTCATCATATCCTAATTGAGGTAATAAATTCCTTAAATAGCCAATTTTTATAAAATAGTCAAATATCAAATAAGGATTAGATTTCACTTGTTGACTAAATAAAAAGCTCAAAGCAATCAAGCTACTATTTAAGCTCCCATCAGTGGTAGTCGGCTGTAGTTGATAGGCTTCAGCTAATATCTGTTCCTTAATTAAAAGTTTTAAAATTACAACATTAAGCATTTTGGATAAACTCTGTGCCAAATCAATATCTACCTCTTTTTCATATAAGTCACTCAAAAAAGCATCTGTAATATTCGAATTCGGCTCATTGTAACCGGCAAGAAATTGTATTTGAGTACGAAGAGGTAGGCTCATTAAATATGATCGATAAGCTTCAGCCTGATAAGGATTATGAATACCAAAGTCCTCTAAAACATTGTTGTAGTATTCTTGTAGCGATTTACGTGAAGTTTTATTGTGGTCAGATTCTTTATCTGATATTTCAATTTGTGCATCATATGTTGTTACTTTCTCGAAAAGTGAGGTTAAATGAATTCTGTTTTCTGGTTTAATCACTTTCTGTAAATATTGACTTTCCATTTCGGTAACTAAATCATTGTAATGATTCATTTTATTCAATTTATCAGCCTCATTTATTAAAAGGGCCTTACCAAAATTTCCCCATTGTTGTTTGCGAATAGCTTTGGAATATAATTTTAAATCGCCACTTAGTAATACGATAATTTGAGGAGAGGTTAAGTATTTACGAATGGTTTCCAAAACTGGCCATCCTTTCCTGAAATCGACATCAATATCATCCAGTGTAATAATAAATGCTTTTTTGTTGAGCGCTTTAAGAGATGAACTGATTAAATCGTTAAAATTATTCTCAAGATTTGTTGCTGCTTTTACCGATTCTAAGCCTCGATCCATAATAAATTCAGCATCTTTCCAATCAATCTCATTGAGCCCAACGCCAATTCCATCAATTGATGGTAATCCATCTGCAAGTTTATGCATAAGATTTTTCCAGTCTTTCATGGTTGGATATTTTAATTCACCAGGAACGCATTCATCAAATTTTAGTTTTTCGTAAACCGCATCCTTGATTAAGGAAATAATATTAAGGAATATGTGCCCTTTTTCTTCTATTAGAGTTGGATCTATTATTTTCAAGACAACAGCCTCTTCTGTGATTGATTTATCTTTTAACAAACTCAGCAAAAAACTGGTTTTACCACTACCTCTACTACCTAGAATAGAAATTGTATCATTATGTCTAGTTTTATTTATTGTATTCTCTTTTTGAGCAATTTTTGCATTTTGGATTTGTTTTTGAATCAATTTTATAGCTTTTTCATACTCAATTCTATGTATTATATAATTTCCTTCAAATTGCTTTGCGTTAGAACTTTCATTGAGATTAATGACTAAAATATGATCATTGACATTTTCATCATTTATTTCCACTTTTTCTTTATTTAAATTTTTCATAGATAAAATATTACGCTTTTACTCTATTTAAAAAAACATTCTCAATCTAGCTAATTTTAATACCCATATAAGATTTCAGCAACAATCTATTCCATAGCAAGTACATCATGAAAAGTACCTGCAACAAAAACCTTCGAGAAAAGAAAACATCAGAGATTGGGTGGTGGTGCTTTCACAGTGTTAGGGTTTATTGTTGGTTATCAACCCAAAGCTAATCTTTTTTTGTTAAATTCATAATAATATATTTGAAAATTTACAATACAAATCATTTCCAGAACTATCTATAACTTTGGTATGTTTCAAGTAATTTCAAATACACCCCATCCGAATCCTATTACAAATCGCCCCCTGCAATCGACAGTTCGTTCCTTATTAATTTTTTTGTTGCTTTTTTGATCCCACTTTTGGACCCTGAAACTTTTCTGTTGTCTTTAGATAAAATAATTAAATAGCCATGAAGAAATTTTTAATCATTGTACTCCTCCTGCCCCTTTTTGTGCCTTCGTTCGGGCAGTTTCAACAAACCCTCCGAGGTGTTGTCGTCGACCAGGCGTCGAAAGTTACTCTGCCCGGTGCAAACGTGACCCTGAAAAATGGAGGAAATCCGTTGGGAACCATCACAAACGGAAACGGCGAATTCGAACTGAAGAATGTACCCATTGGCCGCTACGAAATGACCATCAGCTTTTTGGGTTATGAACCTTATGTGGTGAAAAACCTCGAACTGGAATCAGGAAAAGAGAAGGTTCTCGACGTTGAATTGACCGAGAAAGTTGAAGGCATTGAAGAGATTGTGATTTCAGCTCACGGGAAAGGTGAAACCTTAAACGAAATGGCCGTTCTCAGCGCCCGCTCTTTTTCCGTAAAAGAAACCGAAAAATATGCTGGAAGTTGGGGAGATCCGTCACGAATGGCATCAAACTTTGCGGGAGTCATCACGGCCAACGACAGCCGCAACGACATTGTGATCCGTGGAAATTCATCGCTGGGCCTACTTTGGAAGCTCGACGGGGTAAGCATTCCAAACCCCAACCACTTTGGGGCGCTGGGTACCACCGGAGGTCCTGTCAGCATATTGAACAACAACCAGCTCAGTAACTCCGACTTCTTTACCGGCGCTTTCCCCGCGGAATATGGCAATGCCCTTTCGGGTGTTTTCGACCTGAAAATGAGAAATGGTAACAACAAAAAACATGAGTTTATGCTTCAGGCAGGGTTTAGCGGTCTTGAACTGGGAGCTGAAGGCCCGATCTCAAAAAAAGCCGGCTCTTCCTATCTGATCAACTATCGTTACTCCATTCCCGGGCTGATGGGCAAACTATTCGACTTTGGAGGCGGGGTTCCCAATTATCAGGATCTGTCGATGAAATTCAACTTCCCGACAAAAAAGATCGGAACTTTTTCACTCTTTGCCATTGGCGGAAACAGCTCAATCGAATTTAACGACGACGGATCGGAAGAGGCCTCCGCTTACAGTGTGGTAAGAGGTTTGCGGACCAGAAATGGCTCGGAGATGGGTGTTGCCGGGCTTTCGCACCGCTTTTTCCCCGACAGTAAATCAAATATTTTCACCTCAGTTTCAGCTTCTTTGCAAGGTGTTAATACACAAATAGACACCGTGTATGACGATCATAGCTCTTTCCGATATTACGGAGAAAAGAACAAGGAAATCAGGTTGACTGCCTCGACCAAATACACCCGGAAAATCAACGCAAAAAATACCCTTAAAGCCGGTGCATCGTTTGAATCGTTTGCCATCAACTATGTTGACAGTGTAACCGCCAGTGAATGGGATCTTCCGGCCAATCAATACATAAAAATGCTGAACACCGATGAAAGCGGACTCAACCTGTTACAGGCCTTTGCCGAGATCCAGCACAAATTCGGCCCTAAACTGACCCTTTACGGAGGATTGCATTACCAGCGCTTCTTATTCAACGCAACCCAGTCGTTTGACCCAAGGCTTAATGCCAGCGCTTCTTATTCAACGCAACCCAGTCGTTCGACCCAAGGCTTAATATTTCGTACCAGATAAACGAAACCTCAAAGTTTGGCCTCGCTTACGGAATGCATTCACAACTTCAGCCCCTGTACATTTATTTCACCGAAGATTACGACACACTGACCCATCAAATGATTACCAACACAAACCGGGAGCTAAAATTCACAACCGCACAACATGTTGTGGCCAGTTACGATCAAATGGTCAGCAAAAACCTTAAACTGAAGATTGAAACCTACTACCAATACCTCACCGACATTCCGGTATCAAAAGAGCGCGGTTATTTCTCGATGGTGAACGAAGGGAACACGTTTCACCAATCAAGAATAACAAACCTTGTAAACGATGGGATTGGCCGGAATTACGGGGCAGAAATCACCCTTGAAAAATATCTTTCTGACAATTACTATTTTATGGTTACCACTTCGCTGTTCGAATCGAAATACAGGGGCAGCGACAACATCTGGAGGAACACCGAATTTAATACCAATTACGTGGTGAATGCCCTCGGTGGTTACCAGATTCCGATCAATAAAAAAATGGCCATCGACATTAACCTGCGCGTGTTGTGGTCGGGCGGGAAACGAAACCCGTATATCGATCTGCAACAGTCGATTGTAGAAGGGGAAGAGGTATACGACCATTCGAAGGACTACCTTGAGCGTGAAAAGGATTATTTTAAGCTCGATGGAAGAATTTCATTCAAGCTGAACGGAAAGAGAATCACACAGGAGTGGGCCTTCGATTTAACCAATGCAACCAATAATAAAAACGTCTATTCAAAGTACTACGATGATGCCACAAAAACATTAAAGTATTCCTATCAGCAGGGGTTGTATCCAATGATGTTGTACCGGATCAACTTTTAATAAAAATTGAATTTGGCAGAATAGAAAAATAAGAATTATATTTGCAGCTCAAATTTAAGCAGGTGCCTTAGCTCAGTTGGTAGAGCAATGGACTGAAAATCCATGTGTCCCTAGTTCGATTCTTGGAGGCACCACAGAAAAAGGGGAAGATGGATGATCTTTCCCTTTTTTGTTTTTATGCAATTCGTTGTATACATTATTTATAGCCCTGCACTTGACCGTGATAAGTCAAAAAAAGTCAATACTATTCAATGGCTACAACCTCTTCATCGCTGGTTTTATCTAAAAAATTCTGATCAGTGATGATGCTATGCCCCAATTCCTTTTCGGTTTCACGACGGGCGTTGCCCGCTACATTGCCACCCCGCAGAGCAACCTGTTTGTTTTTTTGAAAAGTTTCAGGTTTTTCTTTTTTCGAAATCTCGGTAGTTACCCTCTCACCCAACATCGTAAAGATTAGCTCAAGATCAGTCATGTGGTCACGCAAGTTTTGGTTCTTATTACTTAATCCTTTTATTTCCTTGTATTGTGAAGGTGTTATTCCAAATGTGGCTTTAGAAATTTCGGCGGTGAGAATTGCAAAATCCCTTTCGCGATGAATGCCTCTTTCTTTCCATTCGTCGGTTAGATTTTGCCTGATGGCAATGCCTCTTAACCTTTTATCAATCCAATCTTGAGGATAACCTTTTTGTTCGTAAAGCGCTTTCATACGCTCCTGGGCAAGTTCAGGGTCTTCTATTTCCTGCACTCGTTCGTAACCAACTTTAGCTAACCACTGCTTAAATGGCTCTGCTTTAGGAGAAGGAATAGATTGGATGATTCGGAAAAGACCTTCGGTAGAAGAACAGTCTGTAGCATATTTTTTACCATCAGGGGCTTCCAATTTGAGTTGTCGACAAATTGTCGACAACTCAATGCCGAACCCTTTTTCTCTTTTCTTCATCTTAAACCAATAGTCCCGGGGATTTACGCTATTAGTTAATATTGCAACAACGTCTACCACCGAAAAATACCACTGTTGTTCAGTTTCATCCCAATAGGTCCTTACTTTTTGGTTTTGAAAAAGCTTTATATTTCCCATTTATTTAAGATTTTTTTGAGCTTGTAGTTTGAGTCGCGCAGTATTTCGGCTAAAGTCATGGTTAGTGTTAATTGATGATTGACAAATTTAAAATAATGCATCCGCTTTTGCTATTCAAATTCTATTCTTTCGGGACCTAAAATTCACATCACTTCCTACCCCGAAAATGCACTTTCGAAGCGCAGGTATTTGAAATACGCTAAACCTCAATCTACTTGTTATTTTAATGATGACGTTTGTAACTGCGCCTCCATATTTGCCATCCTTTCAAGCAATTCATTCAGAGTTGTTTTTAATTTATCGTTTTCAGCCTTTAATTCCTTAACTGCATTGACCAAAGCCACATTTACCGGGTGCATGTTAAAATCGAGATAGCCGCTACTGTTTTCACTTACAGCTTCGGGAAAGATGGTTTGCACTTCCTGAGCCACAAACCCTATCTGTTGTTTATCTGATTCCAATTGCAGCGGATTGTCTTTCTTGTAGGTAAACATCACCGGTTGCAATGCCACAACTTCGTTAAGCCCTTTGGAATACTCGCCCTGAATATCCTTCAATCTTCGATCAGATAAGTTAGTCCAACTACCTCCACCAGTCTTCGCTGCTGTACCAGAAACGGCTAAAGTATAGGTCGGAGCATCTACGCCAATACCTGTGCAACCATTTTTCAGAATAGTCAGAGCATTACTTCTGTCGGCAGAACTTGTACCGTTACCAACAACAAAAATCCGGTTTGTAGAAATCAGCGTGTTTGGATTACCGGCATACGTTGTGTTATATAACCCGACAGCCACTTCGCAAAGAGAGGGCGCAGTAGTTGAATATCCGCAGGTGAATGAATATAACCCTGAGGCAGTCGTATTTGATCCCATTGCAGTTGAATAATTTGAAGATGAGGTATTATTAAGCCCCATGGCCATGCTTCCTAACCCTGAGGCAGTAGAAGAAAAACCCGAGGCAAATGAATAGGAACCCGAAGCGGTACTTTGATATCCAAGTGCAACAGAAGCTGTTCCGGAGGCCGTTGTGCCGGTATTGAAAGCAGAGGAATAGTTCCCGCTTGCAGTGGTTGAATATCCTGTGGCCAAGGAATATTGTGCTGTGGCATCAGCGCTATTCCCAATAGCTACAGCCGAATTTGAAGTTGCATGTGAACCAAAACCAAAGGCAAATGCGTAATCCGCTGAAGCATTCGAATAGCTCCCAGCTGCAAAAGAATAATCACCAATAGCCATACAACTGTAGCCAAAAGCAGCGGAAAAATTGCCGATATTCGTTTTGTCCCATTGAGCACCGACAACTGCTCCTGCTCTGAATGCTGCTTTAGGCGTATACCACATCATTCGTGTTCCGGCACCGGTTACCGGTGGGTTTGCGGGCGCATCAAGGCTCAATTCACCTTTAAACAGAACACTTCCACCGCTTGCATTGCCCGCACCATCAACATGAAGTAATGCAACTGGAGCTGCTGTTCCAATTCCAACATTCCCGGTATTGAAATAGATATTACTACCTGATTGTGTCCAAATACTTGATCCTGTTAAATCATCCCCCGGCAACCACGAAGTACCGTTCCATTTTAATGTTTGTCCGGTTGCAGCTCTCTGCGAGGCAATTTTCAGAGGTGATAGTAAGGTTCCTGAACCCGAAATTGTTGCATCAGAAATCACCAACTGAGTTCCCCAATTATCCCCTCCCACCGGAGTAGGAAGAGTCACTGCAGCTCCGTCTCCAGGCTTAAGGCTCAACTGGTTACCGACAAGTACCAATGACTGAATCTCATTGGCAGGATCACTATCTGCATCCATATCGTTATCAATGTTATCATCGAATCCAGCCGGTTTATTTCTCACATTGCTCCAACTTGGTGAGATAACATCATCAACGACCTTAAGAGGAAAATCATTTGTACCATTCCCTGAAATGGAAATATTGGTTTGAACCACCTGATCACCCCATTTATCAGCTGGCTCAGCTTTGGGTATCATTACCGACCCACCTCCGTTCGATAGGTTCAATTCATATCCGTCCAAATTAAGTGTTTGGATTTCATTTGCAGGATCATTGTCTGCATCGTCAACATTGTCCACTTCAACCGTTCGGGCATGAAGGGCATAAGGAACACTTAAAAGCTGGCTGGTACCCATTAGCTGGAAAGATGTTCCACCAGTAGGGTCCATTTCAATTTTTATGAAATAGATATTAGCTGCCCAGTCGATAGCTGAAATAGAGCCCAAAACGTTACTACCGTTCCCAATTTCGAGATCAATCAAACCAAAAGCATTGGTTGATTTTGAATGCGTTTCACTGTAAACAGCTCCACTGGCAGTACTTCCGGGAAGAATGCTAATTCGGAAAGAAACCATTCTATTTGCCAACACATTACCTGAAGCATCGCGGGCTACAGCCTGGTACTTGAATGTCTGCGGAACTTGAGCCAATACTCCACTCCACAGGAATAATCCAAAGATAATAAGGGAAAACTTTTTCATTGTATTTTGATTTTTGGTTTATTTAATAAGAAGAGTAACCGATTTAATGTTTAATCACTTTATAGGTCTGTAAATGATCACCATTGGCACTACCGACTTTTAGCAGGTAACTGCCTTGCAAGTATGGTTGCATATCAATGGTTTCGATAGGTTTTTCACCTTTTTTCTGCGACAACAATTTGCCGTTTATGTCGAAAAGTGAAAAGTTGATAATCCCCTCAAAGTCAAAAATTTCAACCGTGAGTTCAGCAGAAACAGGATTTGGGTATATTTTCAGTTTAAACTCATTTTCTGAAATTTGATCAATTGCAGTAATAGTAAGTTTACTTTGCTGAAAACCCTGAGTTAGGATAGCCTGACCGGATACAAAAGTTTCAATAACCGGTTCGCCAAGAGTCCAGCTTAACTGATTTGTTGAATTTTTGAATGAAGAACCGGAAGAAGAAATCACCTCCTGTGCACAAATGTAATTTGATAAAAACAGGAGGAAAAGCCATAGGAATAAGAGTGTTTTATTCATAGTATTATGTTTTGTAACCAGAAAGTTACAAATTTTCTATTAAAAACAGAATGAAATCTACGTATTATTTCCTATTTTTAAAAATTCGCTACATTTGTTCCAACTTCAAGAAAAATGGCTACCGCAGACCAAATAAAATCGTTAATCCAATCGCACTTTACAGGGAGTGACGAACGTTTTGCAACCATTGCTCTACAAATAGCTGCCCATGAAGCCCGCTCCGGACGGATGAATGTTGCCGAAGAGATTAAACGGGCAATCGATAATTCCAAATCGAAAACCATTAAGCTGAATCCACTTCAAAAAGATTTACAAGGATTGATTATAGAATCTGCTCCAGAAAAGCGGATGAACGAACTGGTAATCTCTGAAGAGATAAAAAAACGATTGGAACGAATTCTAAATGAATACAAACAGCGGCATAAACTCCAGAAATTTGGACTTTCGCACCGAAGAAAGATATTGCTTTCTGGTCCTCCTGGAACAGGTAAAACCATGACTGCCTCGGTTTTGGCCAACGAGATGCAACTTCCATTATTCATCGTGTCGATGGACAAAATGGTAACCAAATACATGGGAGAAACCGGGGCTAAACTCCGGTTGATATTTGATGCCATAAGGGAACGTAACGGTATTTATCTGTTTGATGAATTCGATGCCATTGGTGCTGAACGCGGGAATGAAAACGAGGTGGGTGAAATGCGCCGTGTATTGAACGCTTTTTTACAGTTTATTGAGAACGATTTTTCTGAAAGTCTGATTATTGCTGCTACCAACAATCTTTCTGTTCTCGACCCGGCGTTATTCCGCCGTTTTGATGATGTGATCTATTTTAAAAACCCTGATAAAACAGAAGCCACACTTTTGCTGAAGAATCTTTTAGGTTCATTTATTGGAACAATCAAACCCGAAACCATTGCCAAAGAGATTGAAGGTTTGAGCCATGCTGAAATCAGCCTGGGGTGCATCGATGCCATTAAAAATGCCATCCTTGCCGACAAAACAGTGGTGGATAAAAAAACACTTCTGTCCATGATTCAGGATCGACATCACATATTGCCAATGTAACTTAAATTGGTCTCAAAATGTCTAAGATTATTTCCTACTTTTGTTTAAATGGAAAGAACAAATCAAAATATTATTCAACAACTTGATAATTTAGATTTTCAATTTGAAAATGCTGATTCTTCTTCCATCTATTTTGTCTCAGATTTAGGAAAGAAAAAAGATTTACACCCCAAGATAATTCTCGATTTAGACAAGGCCAACATTTTTAAAGCAGATGCAGTTTATTTTCGGTTTTTCGATGGAGGAAGGTTGCCCCAACCCCAAATATATATCTACGATAACTCCGATAATAATAAACCCGATATCGAAATTGCAGAAACCCATCGTGCAATCTGGAGTGCTTCGGAAATCCCAATGTTTATTGTCCTTGAAAGATCAAAGGTTAAAATATACGATGGACGGCAACCCGTAGTAATAAAAGATGACAAACCGACGACAAAGCCTATTGATGTCATTGACTTTGAAAATCTTACCGAATGCAATATAGTTATTGAGAGATATAAAGCCCAGAAATTCGATAACGGTAATTTTTGGGAAAGCGATGTAGCTCAAAAACATTTTCTGAACAACAAAACAGCCTATGAGAAATTAATAGGCGGTTTGAAAAGCATGCGAACATATTTTAAATCTCAATGTCACCTTTCACACGATCTTACAGACCATTTGCTGATTCTTACCATATTGATAAAATACTTGGAAGAGAATGGCAAAGAAGATGGCGGTGATAATCTGGCCGGTAAGTTTTTCTTTGAAAAACAGGGTATTCTTCTTTTGAGGAGATTATCAGGAAGAATAAAATCATCACCCTTTTTGATGAATTGGCCAAACATTTTAATGGCGGACTTTTTAAATTAACAGCGGCTCAAAAGGAAGAACTTAAAGATGCCGATATTTCTGTGCTATCTAACTTCCTCGAAGGAAAGCTAAAGGATAACCAGTTTGTAATTTGGCAAGAATATTCATTCAAGTACATCCCGGTTGAATTGATCAGCAACTTTTACGAAGAGTTTCTGCCCAAAGAGAAAAAAGCTGGAAAAGAAAAGGAGACTAAAGTTGATACCGGAGCAGTTTACACACCTGGGTTTTTAGTGAATTTTTTGGTTGATGAATGTTTGCCGCTTACCAAAAACGAACTGAACGAGAATGTTAAACTAATTGATATAAGCTGTGGTTCAGGCATTTTCCTTTCGACTTGTTACAAACGGCTGGTGCAACGTTGGAGAATCAAGAATGCTAAAAACGGAAAGCTGGCCGACACCAACCCCGAAATATTAAAAAGCATTTTGCTCCAGAACATTTTTGGAGTTGACGTTGATAAGAATGCCGTTGAACTGACCATCTTTAGTCTTAACCTTACCCTGTGCACCATGCTAACCCCAAGGCAGATATGGACACAACTTCAATTTGATGACTTAAAGGAAAGCAAAAATATCGTTAAAAATGATTTCTTCGATTATTTATTGGAGAATAAACCTTCTGGATTTGATTTAGTAATTGGAAATCCCCCGTTTAAAGCCCTGAATAAAAAGAAATATGAAAAATATGATGATCTCCTAAAAGAGAACGGAATGCCTTTCCTTTGCAAGATTCCAGACAATCAATTGGCCTTGATGTTTCTCGACAAGGCAATGGACTTGTTAAAGGGCAATGGATTACTCTGCCTGATTATGCCATCTGGACCCATGCTCTACAACAACACAATTGAATTTCGTTCACGCTTTTTTGATTGTTATAACATTCCGCAGATAATTGATTTTACTTTTTTACTGAATACTTTATTTTCTGGAGCGGATGTTTCGCAAAGTATTGTAGCTCTTTTTGCTCAAAAACAGAAGCCGAACAATGAAGATATTTTGCATGTTACTGTTAGGAGGACAAAAGCGAACAAAGAGCGGAACTACTTTGAAATAGACCATTACGACTTTCACGATGTACCTAAATCGGTTGCCCGCTCCAACGACTTTGTTTGGAAGTGCAATTTAATTGGAGGTGGTCGGATCTATCATCTTGTCCAAAAACTGAAAGATAGATACCCTACATTGGATTACTACTTGTCAGATAAAAAAGCCAATAATCAATGGGACTATGGGCAGGGTTACATTCTTGGAATCCAAAACAGAAAGTTTAAAGCAGATTATATAACAGGAAAACCCTCGGTAATTGATAAAAAGTTTAATGAGAATGGAATACAAGGAACAGAAATACAACTCTCTGAATACTTTAAAGATAAGAGCAATGAAGTTTTCTTTCAACCACCACATTTATTAATCAAGAAAACCATTGGCAAAAAAGCAATTCCTGTTGAATTCAGAGATGATTATCTTACTTTCAGAAATGAGGTCATTGGAATTCATGCTCCAAAAAATGAAAAAAGTGAATTATTTAAACTGGCAAATACATTCCAGGACGATAACCAATTATTTAGGTTTTTTATTGCAGCAACGAGTGCAAGATCAGGAGTTAGTCGATCGATCTATACCTGTTTGGCTGAGGATATTTACAATCTTCCTTTCATTGAAGGTGATTTCAATTTGTCATTCAGTGAATCAATACTGGTAAACGACGTTGTTGATTTCTACATTGATTTATTTGGATTAGGAGAAAATGCCATAATAAGCCAAACCCTTGCTGGCATTGAGAACCCTGAAGTAAAAACAACCTTTCAAAGCTTCTCCAATATCTATTGCAAAGCCCTTAATTCAATTTATCAGGAAGCAGATAAGAAATACATTTTGTCTAAAATATATGAAGGCAATGCATTTTTTGCCTGCGAATATGCTTTTACAGATGAAAATATTGACCTGAAGGCAGTTCATTCTAACGCAGAGTTCAATGCTTTGATAGACTATTGGAACGGTCGAAATGCCTTAATTAAAAGGGGCGTCCGTTTTTATGGCAATAATACAATTATCTTGGTAAAACCAAAGCAGTTGCGTTACTGGTTAAGATCAATTGCCCTTCGCGATGCTGACGAAACAATGGAAGAATCGTTTAACCAAAACACCAGTCGATGATTTGCAATAGCATTGAAAGAACGATTGCCATTGGGGATAAGCGACTTGACTACAAAATCATTGTTAACAAGGTTGTTGACTTTCTCGACCACAAAATCGATGGTTTTCCTCAATTCCTTTCCAACTCAGGTTTTCGCGAAGAAAATGAAAAACGAATAAACGAAATGTTGGCTACTTACCTCAACAATTGCACTACGGATTTCTTTTATATTGACACCTTTCGTTTTTCATTCATCAAAGATACAACCACAAAATCATCTAATTACAATCCTGATATCGGTGTTATGCTTGGAAATAAATTAGCTTCCACCACCAATTCTTTTTTTCATATAGAATGTAAGCGTCTACCTGCCAGAGCGGGGTATGAACGGGAATATGTTCAAGGCAAACTTGGAGGAATTCAGCGTTTCAAAGAAGGCAACCATGGGAAAAAGATAGATTATTCTGCCATGGTTGGCTATGTTCAATCTGAATCATTTGAATGGTGGTACGAGAAAATTAATTTCTGGATTGATGAATTAATTCAATCAGTTAATGAATTAGACTGGCAAAATGAAGACAAGATTTTTCCCCGCACAACCGAAAGTTATCAGAAATACACTTCATCCCATTCAAGATTACAACATGAGAATCCAATAACTCTTTATCATTATTGGGTTAAATTATAGCATTTAATTTCGTTCTACTTTCTGTAACTTTTCCATCATTACTTCCGTCTTATGATTGTGCAATACGAATAGATGACGACCAACGAATACAACGAGATTGTAGAAAATTATGCCGACAGGCTTTTCCGGTACATCCTTAAAAACATCAGGGACAGGGATCGTGCGTCTGATCTGGTTCAGGACAGTTTTGAGAAGCTCTGGATCAGAAGCCGCGACATTCAATTTTCGAAAGCAAAATCGTATCTGTTTAGCATTGCGCATAACACGATGATCGATTCGATTCGAAAAGAGAAGAGGCAAATTGTTACCGATGTGGCCGATATGCCGATAATTGCCGACCGGAGCCACTATTCCGACATCAAGGAAATTTTGGACGAAGGGCTGAAACGGCTTACTGAAATTCAACGCTCGGTTATCTTGTTACGTGATTATGAGGGTTATTCATACTATGAAATTGGTGAAATAACCGGGCTGAACGAATCGCAGGTAAAAGTTTACATTTATCGGGCAAGGTTGTTTTTGAAGAATTATATCGGACAAATTGAAAGGGTGATTTAGTGATGGAGAAGATAGACAGAAATAATTACGAAACTTTTTTTATCGATTATCTCGACGGGAGTTTGCCCCTCGGGGAGATTGACCTTTTGCTCGATTTTCTGACCGAAAACCCCGATCTGGCAGAGGAACTAAAAGACCTTGAAAAAATAAAACTGCAACCTTCGGCCTTGCATGATTTCAGTTTTCACCATCTGAAAAAATCGGATTTTGATTTGCCCGAAGTTTTTGAAGAAACCTGTATAAGAGCCATTGAAAATGATTTGACTCCTAACGAATACCGTGTTTTTCAGGAGTATGTCAGCCATAATAAAGAACATCGAAATTCATTCGAATTATTTAAGTTAACCATTTCGGAACCAGATCCTTTCATCGTTTATGATAAAAAAAACAGTTTAAAGAAGGCTGGAAAAACGATTGGTTTCAGATACTGGTATGCTGTTGCAGCCATCGTCATATTGGGGGTGATGTTCTTTTTACCTTCCGATCAGGAAACAAGAAAACAATCTGCGATTCAGGTTGAAAAATTTGATGAAATAAAAGTTGCAAAACCCAATGAAGGAAGCATTGAAAAATCTATAGAAACCAAAGTTTCCGCATCAACAGAAGTAAAGAAGAAAATTCAAAATTACACCGTTGCATCCTCAGCTGAAAAACATTCTTTCATTGCAAAAAGTGAAATGGCTAAGGAAACACAAACGGAGGAGACGAGGATACGAGAAATTATTGAACCCATGAAACCGCTCTTTTCTGAAGTTCAAATCGATCAGGTTGTTAATAATGATACACCATTGGCGCTGGTTGAAAAAAGAGTGGTTGAACCCAAAAAAGACTATTCAAAATACCTGACAATAAAGGAATTCATTGCTCAAAAGATCAATGGAACGGAGAATAAAGGCTCTGTTGAAAAAGCAGCGCTTAATACCCTGAAAAAAGTTTCGGGTGAGAAATTTGATTACTCAACAACGACCAATGGGAAAGTTAAGAAGCTTGAATTTAACTCGCCGCTCATTGCCTTTTCGATCCCGTTAAACAGTAAAAACTAACAGGAGTCGTGATTTTATTTCTGATTTTCCGCATTTTTACAGAATAACAGAAACAAATGATTATTACTATCTTCGTAAAACATACTTCTTTCTTAATTTCTGATTTTTGTTTTCTACTTTTGGGATAAAAGAAAGAGGTGCTTTCTTAACCATATTTGCCAACTATGCGAAAACTTTTAGGATTTATTACCGCCTTGTTACTGACTCTTCAACTTACAGCCCAATCGGTTGATTACACGTTCAAGTTTACCGGGATTGGCGACAACCGTGAATACTTCAGCAGGTACAATACCCCTCAAACGATACTTGGCGCCCGTGGAGCATTTACCCTGGGTGCCAAACTTGATTCAGTAAACAGTGTTCGTGCGGGGATCGATTATTTTTATGAATTCGGAAGTGAATTTGGTGAGCTAAAACCAAAACTGATTTTATACTACGAAGCAACCAAAGGCCCCTGGATGTTCCGAATGGGATCGTTCACACGGTCTGATGTGCTGAATTATCCACTTGCAATTATTGCCGACGACTACGATTATTACAAACCGAACCTCGAAGGCCTTTACGTTGGCTATAAAAAACAACACTGGAAAATGGATGTTTTTGCCGATTGGGTCAGCCGACAGGATTCAGTTCGCCGCGAACAATTTATGGCGGGTATTACCGCCAATGCTCATTGGGGCAAATTCTTAACCGAAGCCTATTGGTACATGTTTCACAATGCGAGCCGGGCTGTTTGGGATGAAAACGAACACATTGAAGATTACATGGGAGCCTTGGTATTGGTTGGCCTCGATTTTTCGAATGTTCTGCCACTCGATATTGCAACGGTTAAAACCGGGATTCTTAATTCATTGGCACGTAACCGGGGAAATGGGCTTGGTTTTGAATTGGCCAATTCATCGTATTCCGAAATTGTACTTGAGAAAAAAGGATTTGGCATAAAAACTATTATCAACGTAGGTGAGAAACACCAGTTTATTCTTGGCGACTCGTTTTACAACAACACAACAAGCTATGTACGTGCCGGGCTTTATTTTACACCGTTGAATTTTAAAAATGTAAAAGGCCGTTTTACCTGGTCGTTCCACATTGCCAACGGCGATTTGGATAATCAACAACAATTTTCATTGGTTTACTTCTTTAATAAACCCTGATCCATTCTATCAGAAGAAACAATAAAGATTAAAACTCACTCCTGATCTTTTTAAGCCAAATGGTGTACCCTGCCGATGGGTTTCCACGTTCAAGAATATCATCAATGTGAGCAATCAGTTCAGGTGCCATTTCAGGATACACCTTGCATGTTTGATGAAAAAACTCAAGGCCCAATGCCTGGCTCGAAATTTTTGCTTTAGGGTCGTTCATCCATTTTATACACCTGTCAAGCAGTTCGCCAGCATACTCCTCGTTTACCGGACAACGTAAAATCAGTTTCATTCCTTGTCTGATATAACTTTCATTGTTGGTTTTCAACACCATGGAATAAACATCATTGAGAATAGGCAGGATGAAATCGTTCTTCTTTTCGGTGGCGTGGTCCATAATCCAAAGCAAACGCCATGCTTTTTCAAAAGGCTGATCTTTTGCAATCTCCCAAATCTTGTAGAAGAAATCGCACTCTTTCTCAGCTTTTTGAAACAGAAAATCATAATCAGCTTTCGAATAAACCGATTCCAACAATTGTTCAATTTCTTCCCTGGTCATTACACGTTGAATTTGATACAAAAATGGAAAAAAAGTTTTTTAAAGTAACTTTTTCTAAAGGCTTTCCGTCATAGGTTCATGAATAAAAATTATAAATAAAAATACCATGAAAACACACATTTTATTGATTATTTTCATTTTCATATCAACCTCGTTGTTTGCCCAAATCGACAGCTCAGATCAGGCTGTCATGGAAACACCCGATGGAAGGATAGCAGAACCCATTGACACAGTTTTTGATGAAGTTCCCGATGAAGGAATTATAAATGAAACTCCTGAAGAAGGATTTGCAGATGAAATACCTGAAGAACAGCTACAGTATTCTGATAAAAGCGATACCGTACACATCAGGTTTGGAAATCATACGGTTGAAATTACAACCGATAATGATAAAACCCACATCGACGTTGAGAAAATTGAAGATTTTGAAAGCCAATGGAAGAGTGGTGATACGAATTGGGAGCGCGATTGGAATCAAAAGGATCGGGTTGAAACAATCCATCACCGTAAAAACAAGAAATTCGACGGACACTGGGCCGGCATCGATTTTGGAGGAAACCAGTTATGGGATACCAAATATTCCATTTATCCTGAAGGCACACCCAACTTTATTACAACGAGTCCTGAAAAATCATTCGAAGTAAATTTGAATCTTCTGGAATATAGCTTTGGTTTTTCATCGTACATTGGTTTGATTACCGGCTTGGGTCTCAATTTCAACGATTACAAATTTAAAAACAGATTAACCCTTACCAAAGATGATGCTGGAATCATTCAGCCAGTTGAATTACTAGAAGGCGATTTCAGATTAAGCAAGCTTTCAACCACATTCATTACCGCTCCCCTGCTTCTCGAGGTTCAAATACCCGGACAATGGGACCATAACCGCATGTTTATAACCGCTGGTGTTATTGGGGGTGTTAAGATTCATGAACATACCAAAACAAAAGTTGGGGACGAAAAGAAACGCGATAACGGTGATCACAACATAGCGCCACTTCGATGGGGTTATACAGCCAGAATCGGATTTGACAACATGGGTGTTTTTGCCACCTACTACAATACGAAATTGTTTGAAAAAGGATTAGGTCCGGAAACAACACCAGTAACCATTGGTTTAACATTTCTTTTTTAAATAGCCATAAATTTTTCGATTTCAGAACCCATGCCTTCCGGTGTGGGTTTTTTTTGAATACAAACGAACAGTAACCCGTAAAAACTTCGAATCGTACCGATAAATCGGCCTCCACTAAAATTATTTTTATGCTTAGAAACGAAAAATTCATTAATTTGGTGACATAAAACTATATGGAGGGGAAAAGAAGATGAAATTTTTCATTCTTTCTATATTACTATGTTTATCATTTATCTCTTCAGGTAATGATCTTTATGAGAATTTTATCAGCCTCAATACCGGAAACGGGAAGTTGACTCATAATACTATTCAGGCCATTTCACGCGACAGTTTCGGGTATTTATGGGTTGGAACCAATTATGGTTTGAACCGTTTGGACGGTTATCAAACGATAAATTTCTTATCCGAACCACAAAATCCCAATTCAATTTCAAGTAGTTTTATCAAAGCCCTTTTTGTCGACTCGAAGAACGAATTATGGGTAGGAACCATTGGCGGCGGATTAAATAAATTTGACCGGAACACCAATGGATTTATTCACTTTTTGCCATCCTCTTCCCCGCACAGCATCAGTGGATTAAATATCTCAGCGATTACAGAGGATCATAACGGGCATATTTGGATTGGAACTATTGGAAATGGGGTAAACCGGTATGACAAAGAAACCGGTTATTTTGAAAAATATGACTTCGAAAAAAATGATCCGTTCCATCGGGTCAATTCAAATGTTGATGATCTTTTTTGCGATTCGGATGGAAATATATGGGTGGGTTTAAATCAGGGTGAAGTCTTTAAAATTGATACCCGAACGAATGTCATGACCTATTACGGATGGAAAAAATATGATTCAGGTTTTACCGAGGTTGGTTCAATAAAAGGCATTTCACAACTTAAAAACGGGACGCTCTTATTTGCTTCCTGGAGCGGCAATTTATACAAACTAGATCCTAAAACCGACGATCACATTGAAGTTATCAAAGATGCCCGGTATTTTGATAACAATAATCTGACCGACATCAAAACCGATAATGAAAACAACATTTGGATTAGTACCTGGGAAAACGGTTTGTACATCATCGATCCTGTTTCATTTGAAAAAACAGCCTTTAACCGTAATAAATATTTGCTGAACAGCTTAGGATCAAACGCGATAAACCAACTCTTCGTCGATAAGAATAATAATCTGTTAATTGGATCATTGGATAATGGATTAAGCTTTTTGCCCCTGCAAAAGAAAATGTTTAAAACTCTCTCTTTTCAAAACTCAGTTACTTCATTGGTTGAAGAAATCAATGTTTATTCAATCTTAAGAGACAACAACAATAACCTTTGGATTGGAACACGTGGGCAAGGTTTGATCCGTTATAACCTGAAAACCAAAAAATATAAAATATTTTTAGAGGGGAATAACATTGGAATGGGAAGTAATTCCATATTAACCCTTAAGAAAAATGATGAAGGAAAAATATGGCTGGGAACTGATGGCAAGTTTATTAGTTTATTCGATCCTGTAACCGAAAAATTCACTCAAATAGAAAACAGGTTCGACGACTGGAGCAAGGCCATATTTTGTTTGGCTGAGAACAAACAATATTTATGGGGCGGATCATGGGGAGGCGGAATCAAACGGGTCGATAAAAAAACAGGCATTTACACGTCAATAAATTTCGACGACAAGGACCAGTTCCGTAACAGTATTTTTGACCTTGAGCTGAAAGACTCAATACTTTGGATTGCCAACGTCGGAATAGGATTAATCAGGTATAACATCAACAACGAACACCAAACGGTTTATTGCAATTCGGAAAAATTTCCAAACTTCCCAAAAGAACGGATTACCGATCTTTTTTTAGAGAACGCAAATACGCTTTGGATCTCTACCGACGGAGCCGGACTTTTTCAATTTGACCCAACCACCGAAAAAATTGAAAGCATTAACGACAAATATCCAATCTCCGGATCGATTGTACAATCGATTGAGACCGATACCTCGGATATATTGTGGATTGCCTCTATTTCGGGCGTATCGTGCATCAACCGTGAAACAGGCAACTGTTACAATTTCGATAAATACAATGGCCTTCTGAATAACCAGCTTAACAAATCTGCCCTGTTTTTCGACACAATCGATAACATCATTTATACCGGAGGTGTTGAAGGCGTAAATTACTTTAACCCTTCGGAAATCATCATTGACTCAACAAACAACAAAGTGGTTATTACTGAGTTGAAGATATTAGGGAAACCTGTCTTCAACCCAAATGGAAAAAACCTGTCGAAACCAATAGATATTACCGATAAACTCCATTTGTACCATCGCGATAAGGTTGTGACCATCCATTATTCATCGATGGAATTCAATCCCTCTTTAAAAAACAAATATTCATACAAACTGGAAGGTTTTGACAAAGAGTGGACCGAAACCCCATTTTCAAAGAATTTTGTCCAGTATACAAATCTATATCCGGGAGATTACACTTTCAGGGTCAAAGCCTGCAACAACGACGGAATATTCTCCAACCAGGAAACATCGCTCAAAATCATTGTTCATCCCGCATTTTGGCAAACCATTTGGTTTTATCTACTCATTTTTGCAGTCGTTATTTTCTTATTTTTCCTGAATTTTAAAAACCGTTATAAAAAATTGATAAAAGCTAAAAATGAGCTGGAAGACAAAGTGAATGAGCGCACTTCGGAGATTCAGGAAGACAAAGTGAATGAGCGCACTTCGGAGATTCAAAAGCAAAAAGAACAAATTGAACAACAAAACCATGAACTTGAATTGGCCAATGAAACCAAGGATAAATTCTTTTCAATTATCAGCCACGACCTCCGAAACCCTGTTACTTCTATCGTTCAGCTTGCTCAGTTAATTCTTATGCAGCATCAGGTTGTTTCTGAAGAAAAGATGCTAACCTATTTTCACCTGCTTAAGAGTTCTTCTGAAAACACCCTTGAACTTTTAGACGATCTGTTGATCTGGGCAAGAACACAAACAAACCGGATTGAGATTAAAAAAGCAAATATTCCCGTTGATGAACTCATGACTGGGGTGATCAGTTTCTGTAAAACTGTTGCGGAGAAAAAGAACATCGAATTAGTATTCCCACTTCAAACAAACCTGAATATTTACGTTGATAAGAAAACCATCCAGACTGTATTGAGAAACCTTATTACCAATGCGATAAAATTCTCTCACCCGGGAGAAAGTATTGAAATTAAAATTGACGAGAGCGATGATGAAGTGATTTTCAGAATCAGTGATTCAGGTATTGGGATAAAAGAACAGGAGGTCGAAAACCTTTTCAAGATAGAAAAATTACATTCAAGGCAGGGCACTTCGGGCGAAACAGGTACCGGTTTGGGACTAATTTTATGCCAGGAATTTTTAACGCTTAACGACGGAAAAATTTGGGTTGAAAGTGTATTCGGAAAAGGAAGCACTTTTACCTTTTCGGTTAAAAAAGCCAGGGAATAATGAATGTGGAAAGCTTCATCAATTCTATTTTTCCTATTTTTGTTCTGCTTGCTCAAATCAGAGCTGTTGTGAGTTATTTAAATTGATTCATTAAATTATGAGGCTACTCCTTATCAGCAATTCGACCATGAGTGGTCAACCATACCTTGATTATTGCAAAACAGAAATCAAGAAATTTCTTGGTGAAAAACCTGTTGGATGTGTTTTTATTCCTTATGCTGCCGTTACCTTTTCTTACGACTTATATGAAGAAAAAGTAAATGAACGGTTCACTGAAATAGGGCATTCAGTTCGAAGTATCCACCATTTTTCCGATCCGGTAAAAGCTATCAACAATGCAAGCGCTATAGTTATCGGCGGGGGAAATACATGGCAGTTAGTCAGAATGTTGCATGTTAATGGTCTGCTTCCGGCTATTCGCGGCAAAGTTCTGAATGGAGCGCCTTTCATTGGATGGAGCGCCGGCTCGAATGTTGCCTGCCCCACCCTTCGCACCACGAACGATATGCCCATTGTCGACCCACTGGGTTTCGAAACCCTGAATTTGGTGCCATTCCAAATCAATCCTCACTATCTCGACTCAAACCCCGAAGGACATGCCGGTGAAACCCGCGAACAACGAATTGAAGAATTTATTGAAATCAATCCTGAAACTTATGTTCTTGGTCTTCGTGAAGGTTCAATGTTGAAAGTTGAAAACAACATTCTATCACTTATTGGAGATAAATCACTTCGGATTTTCAAAAAAGGAGAACAACCACGAGAACTTTCTTCAAAAGACGTCCTATCATTTTTAATTAGAAATTCGGTAATTTAGGTATTCCATTTCTTTATTCTTCCCTCAACTGAAAGAACTTTTCGGGTAAAAATTTTACAGGCAACCACGATGCAACAGCCCCAATGGCCAATACCGTCATTACAATAATGATCAGGCTTGAAATCCGAAGGTCAACCGGATAATAATCTACGGCAAAGTTCCCGGGGAACTTAAGCCAACCATAATGCATTTGCCCCAAACAAATTAAAACTCCCAATATCAAACCTGTTGCTGCACCAATAACCGAAATCAACCAACCCTCGTGAAAGAAAATAAGAGCCAGTTTCCGCCGGGTCAATCCCAAACTAATCAAGATATTGATGTCTTTTCGCTTATCCAGAATAAGCATGGCAATTGAACTAACCAGATTAAAAGAGGCAATAATCAAAATAAACGACAAGGTAAGATAAATGAAAAACCGTTCGCTTTTTGCCACTTTGTAATATGACTCATGTTGCTGATAGCGGTTTTGAACCTTAAATTGTTGTCCCAATAGTTTTTGAAGCTTCTTTTGGAATTTATTTACATCGGTGCCGGGTTTCAAAGCCAGCTCAACCGATGTGACCGTACTGCCCATTTCTAACAACTCACGAGCCATTTCAACAGGAATCAGGGCATACTTATCGTCGACCTCCTGCTGACCTACCGAATAAATGCCTGAAAGGAAAACATGCTGCTGCCTGAATGGGTTTACAAGCGAATTGCTGCTGCGCCCCTTTTTCGGAACCGAAATATAAACAGGTTTAATAAAATTTGCCGAAGCTCCCAAACTATATGCCAATCCACGGCCCAAAACGGTGTAGTTAAAATTGCCATCGTTGAGCATCAACCGGCCATCGTACATTAAACTGTCGAGATTGCTCATTCGAAGGTATTCATCATCAATCCCCTTAATGTAAGCTATTTGCTGCCGTTCTTCAAACCTGAAATGAGCAATTTCTTCAACGACTTCGCAAAAATGGATCACCGAACCATCGTTTTTTATTTGCTGAAATTCAGAGGTATTAGGATCAAATTGTTTTCCTTCAACAGCTGTGATTTTAATCTCAGGATCGAAAACGCTGAAGAAAGATTTAATGAGCAGATCGAATCCGTTAAATATTGATAGTACCACAACCAGAGCTGTCGTTCCGACAATAACTCCCAACAGAGCAACACCTGAAATAATGTTTACAACATTTTTCGATTTTTTTGAAATCAGGTACCGACGGGCTATATAGTAAGAAATATTCAATTACTTAAAAGCTGTTACAATTAATCCGGTTCCTGTTTTATGTTCTTTGGTCAGGTCGATCCAGTTAAGCAGCGCTGAAACCGGAAAAGCTATCAAATAGTAGAAAGGCAGTAAGATAAAGAACAATTTGCTGACTCCGAGAAGTGTGATTGGAATTTTCATTGAAAGTACCCACGATAAGCTACCCGATTTTCCGTATTGATAACGTGCAATAATTTTGTTGAAACCAGCTAATCGAAGCTTATTCTTAATTTCTTCGATGTTGTAACCATCGCGCACATGCTCGTCGATAAACCCCGAAACACTGTCTTCTTCATGATCGTGACTATCGGAACCACCCTGGTCTGAAGGTGTTGAAACCAATAACATTCCATTATCGTTCAGCGAAGCGTAGAAATTCTTAAAAACCTGAACATCATCTTCGATATGTTCCATTACATCAACCGAAAGGATCAGGTCAAATTGCTTTTCTTCAACGTATTTCGTCAGGTCGGCTTTTTCAAAAATGACCCTGTTGTTGAGTTTCGTTTTCAAAAAGAATTGGTTGCAATCGAAGATCTGCTCTTCTTTAACATCGACAGCTTTGATCAGGGCCGTTGGATAAAGGCGGCTAATGCGATAGGAATATTGACCGAAACCTGAACCGGCATCCAATATAACCGGGTTTTCAGGCGCCCTCCATTTTCTCAGTTCTTTTCTGATATGCCATGAGCGCAATAAAAGCAGGTCGAGCAAACGGTAGAACAATCTTCTTAAACAAACTGATTGATTAAAAACACTTCCCAAGTTTTTTTTGATAGGATCGTATTGCATAACATGGATGTTTATTCGTTGAGGATATGGCTAATATTGTCGATATAATCGAGGCTGTCGTCGATGAAAAAATCGAGTTCCGGAATAATCCGAAGTTGTTTTCCAACTCTATGCCCCAGCATTCCCCTGATTTGGGGCGATAATTGTTTGATAAGTTTCATAATCTCGTCGGTTCCTTCTGTTGGAAAAATGCTGACATAAACTCTTGCAACAGACAAATCTTTCGAAAGCCTTACAACAGTTACCGAAATCATTTTCCCTCTGAAATGTTCCCTGCTTTCGAGTTGAAAAATACCTGCAAGCTCCTTTTGAATCAACCTGGAAACTTTATTTTGACGGATTGTGTACATAGTTGAATAAATAATAGCGATTACAAAGTTAACGAATCAGATTCAACATTATTGGATTTTGATCAGGTTATCACTTTAATTCAACATTTTTTAAGTAAAACCTTAAAAAAGCTATACGTCCGATGGTTCCATGTCATCGGAAATATATAGAAAGGATCGAATAAGAAAAAACGGATTTAAAATCTCATTAATCATTTACCCTGCAATTAGAAAAGATAAATTTCAATTTGAAGGGCATGATCATTTGAATTAAAAAACTGGCCATTTGCAGTAGTTCAACCTACGATAATTGCGATTGGACTATTATAACATGATGAATTTATTTTTTTCTGGTAGCTTTAAATTGTATTTTTCAAACTTTATTTAGAAATAAATTCAACCAATTACACGAGTTATGACACAACAGACTTTATTATCGAAAGCTGTAATTGTTCTGGTTTTTTGCATTTTTGCAACCATGAACGGATACAGTCAAAAAAACAGGGAAGAAATTCCAGATCAATTCAAATGGAATTTAAGCGGCATTTTTAAGTCGGATAC
>Ga0209373_10001251_pt1 | contig 31323 bp, 27 predicted proteins | sample Higcelweek5metaG_FD_187173 | JGI IMG/M metagenome (GOLD analysis project Ga0209373, IMG submission 187173) | Freshwater pond sediment microbial communities from the University of Edinburgh, under environmental carbon perturbations - High... | ecosystem: Environmental > Aquatic > Freshwater >... | reverse complement strand
ATCTTTCCATAAGATTGACAACACGCGTCGTGGCAGCGCTCATTGACATAAAGAGTATCGAAAAACAGACTGATGTTAAGGTTTTCATTTAAAATCCTGATGTAATTCGGTGACCATCTCCAACTCTTGTACGGAAACGTTTATCCTTGAAAGAAATTCTGTTTTAATCAATCAGCGGACGATTATCATACCGTTTTCAAGGTTGTTCATAATAACAGGCCCCAATAATGATTGCTAATTTCCAAATTGAACAAGAGCGTCATTCTTACTCTGGTTCATAAAACACAACCTGATCCAGTTATTGTCTCTTGCAGTGTTGCAGATACGCACTTCGTCAATTGATCCGGAAAAGTAGAGTCCATCCGACCCGTTTGGCAGCAGGCGCCTTCCAAGTTCAACATCAAATGATTCATTGCGCTGACCGTCGTTGCTGTCGAATATTTTGCTGCTGTCAACACATACACCGTTTACATATAAATATTGGTTTGTATCATTCCGTACACCGCATAGATATACCCATTTACCGAATGAATAGGGAGATTCGGTGAATTCCCATCCGGTTGACGGTAAGCTGTGGTAATCAGAGAACCGCCAGTTAAAGTCGTGTATTCTGAGGTAATACTGCATGTCGCCTTTTCCGAGAATGACCCGATTGTAGTCAATACTGTCGGAATTGACCCATGTTGAAACAGAATACCGTCCATTCTCCGGAAAATTGAGTTTGCCTGAGGCTGTATTTTGTATGACAATGTAGCTCTTTTTAACGCTCGTGAAAGCACCGGCCCCGCCAATAATTCCTTCAATGGCATCCACATTCACTGCAGTGCCATTATACCCGTTTGATGTGGCATCCTGCGCCTGTGCGTCGCTTCGGCCGGCAAGATGCCATACACCGCAAAAACCGTCGGATGTATCAAAAACCAGCTTGGTCTGAGAAACAGTCTGCGCAGAAGGGTTGCCCCATTTCATGACGAATGACTTTACATTTGCATTACCGTGAACAGTATCTGTTCTCACCCATATTTCTGCAAGATTTGCACTCGGATCCCAGCGTTCAATTTCAAATGGCAACGGTGTGGAATCAGAAGTAGCCTTGACGAACCGTATGTCCCCGCCATCTGTTTTTGCTTCACCGAATGAGAAGTTAGCCGAACTCAGCCTGACAAGCACAGGAAATCCATACACATCCTCCGCCACATCTGCACTTGAGCCTGTTGTATTCAGAAATATATCTTTTGAAAAAATCCAGCCGCTATAGGGTGCCAGTGTGATCTGATTCGGCCTGGTAACTATGTTTGTAATTTCCACAGGACTGATTAGCGAATCAGAACCAATACACCTTAAAGAAAATATTCCGGCAGGAAGATCGGATAATGAATAAAATCCGTCATCCGAAATTTCAACGAGTCGTTCCAGCCCTTTGACCTGTATGAAATGCAGGTCAAAGGGCGAGTTGCGATCGATCCTGCCTTTGATCGTGGCAAAGGGGCGCAGTGTGTCGGCGTTCAGGTGAATTGTCCAGGGTTTTGCGCCCGAAATCGTAAACCTGATGAGAACTGCCTCTTTGGTTCTATCGGTTGCTTCGATCGTGTAATATCCTGTGTCAAGCGAATCTATGGCGAATGTTCCATTTGAATCTGTGACCATATCAGCATAATTATGTGAAGAGTGATTGGATAACATCAATGTTTCGACATAGTCAGCCCTCCGGAGTCTGATTGCAGCTCCGGATGCGGGCTTGCCTGATGATGCATACACACTGGCTATAACACGTGCATTGCCCTGTTCGCTTGTTCCGGCTATATCCCCTCCGCCACCGGTGCAATAACATATGCCAAACAATGCAGGAGCGAGTATTTTAATCAGCTTTTTCATGATTCGCCTCCTGTGGAGAAATTGATTGACCTACAGGAAAGAACTCCACGACGAGAGAATAAAAACTGTCGGGTTTCATCGAATCATCACCAGCCAGCAAAATGATTTTTCTCCTGAATTCAACGATCTCCCGTTTGAGTTCCGCGAACCGGGCTTTCGGTACAGCCATGATCACGCTCGAAATATCACGCTGAGTCGGCGGAAAGCGGTCTATTGCTTCCAGGCCAAGCCGCGCATACTCCCGGTTCAATGCACGTACGGCCAGAGAATTGACTTCAGCGCCAGTAGTTATATCCGGATGGGTCTGCTCATACATGCAGCCGGATGTTTTTTTAAGAAAGCCCAGGCTCAGTAAAAGCTCGATGCTTTCACGAGCTTCGGATGTTTTTATCGGCGGGTTGACAGCTCTTGCAAGGAGCGAAAAATCGTCGTTCCACTTCATTGCAGATGCAAGCTCACGTATAACCGGATGATACCATTTTTCATAGTAATCATAAAGATGCACTGGTATGTTTTTCTGTGGTTTACGGTAGCGCAACCCCCGGAGGATTGCAAGGTATTGTTTTTTTAACTCTTCGTTTTTTGCCTGATTGAAATGAACCAGATTTTCGAAAAATCTGCCGTCATGCTCATTAAGCCTGAGTCCTTTAATGAATGCCATGATGGTTAACTGAGTCAGATTCCGGTTCCCGGCAACAACTTCCCGATATATTGATGGAGATTTCAGTCCGGCATTGAGACTGAACTGACGGTATGAAAAGTGGTGTCCTGCCGATTTTTTATAATTATAAAAATCCTTCAGGTATTGCCGAAAATCAGTATAAAACTCTATTGATCTCATATTATAAGTATAGTTAAAACTTGTACAGTTTTCCTGCCATTCTTTGTTTATGGAAAAATTCTGTACCTATTTGAGTACAAATAATGTGATTAAAAAACATGCTATCAATTGATTTTAAAGTGATTATGATAATAACGAAATATATCTGAATATTGAATTGCAAGTAATATTCGGCTATTGCCGGTACAATTAAAACCGGCTGTCCGGTTTTCTGATCACCATATTAAAAGGGTGGAAGCCACTGCACATGGTAGTGCGATTATGTCAATATGTTGAGTCTATACAATTCGCTTCCTTTCTGGAAACCGTAATCACCATAATGTAATTTAAAATAAATCTCCAGTGTAAATTTATAAATATCAGTCAGGAGTTGATTCACAGAATGGATACATATATAAGGAGGCATCAGATGTTTGTTTCAGTAAAGAATACTTTCTGTGCAGTTGCTTTTATGATCTCTCTATATTTTAGCTCCGGCAATATTTATGCGGCACCGGTTGTAAATCTAAAGGATTCTGCCGGTGATTCGGCCCGGTTCATCACCTGGACCTATAACGAAACCCCAATGGCATTATATGTACCCAAATCCACGGGGAAGCCGCTTCCAATAGTAATGTATCTGCATTATTGCACTGGCAATCCGCTCTATCAGGAGTTCTGGGTTATTCCATCACTCAATGCGATTGAACCCTGTGCTGTGTTTCTCCCTACAGCACCCGCTTTAGAAAACAATTGTGCAGACTGGGGCGGGACTTACGATGAGAATCTGCGTTCTGCCATGGTCAATGCTCTTAACGAACTTGACAGTCTGATAGCAGGTACAGCCTTCAATAAAAACCGTCAATATCTGTATGGTGAATCAATGGGAGGGGAAGGCGTTTACCGCCTGCTCATGGATTTCCCGGAGCGCTTTGCAGGTGCGGTTTCTGTTGTCGGCTATACAAAAGACAAGGGAGCAGAGAATATGGCCGAGACGCCACTCTGGATTATTCATGGTGCGAAGGATGGTACAAATCCGGTAGAGAGCGACAGGACTATCTATCAGTCAATTCTTGATGCCGGTGGGACCGCTGTGAAATACACTGAATATCCGGATCTGGATCATGTACCTGCAATGGAAATGGCGCGCATAGAACCAGGTCTGTTTTCCTGGTTGCTTTCAAACCGGAGGACAACCGGAATTGTTTTTCGTCAACAGAATAAACAGGCAGAAGCATTCAATTGTAATATTTTCACTTCTTACAAAACAGGTAAACTGCATTTTTCAAGACTGCTTCCACAGGGAACGGTATTGATGTTTTTTAATCTTAACGGAAAGATGCTTTATACTACAGTGATATCAGGGAAATCAGCCAGTTTACCAAACGGTATTATACGACGGGTTTCACTCTGGCAGATGTCAAATCCGGATTTTTCTGTGTCGGGGAAGATTATTTCGGAGTAAAAACTTTGCGGGTATTTCGAAGTGCAGTCCGGCGGTGTAAAATTATAATACCTACACTTTGTAAAGACTGCTGACAATATATGTTTCCTGAGTCTGCTGATTATTTTGATGAAAGAATCAATAAACTCTGCCAAAAAAGAAACATCTGAAACACTATTTTGCCAATAGTTCCGCGGACAAACTCTTTACGCCATTGCTTTTATCATTATCTGTTCAGGAAGGAAAAATATTAAAGCCACATTCGTTAGGTGCAACATGATGATGTTATCGGTAAAATATTCAATGTTGAGAGACGAATCTCAGGGGAAGATTGAATTCGCAGATTTTTTGAATCTATTGACAGTGAGGCAGGAAAACATTGGTTTTATAGCGTTAACGACATCACCTATTGTTTGTTAAGTATTCCTTATATTGCAAATGACAATAAATGATGATAAACGCAATTGTCATTACGACCACTGAATTTTGTTGATATCGAGAAAATGCGGTATATTATATTATACCTTTCCATAATATTAAATCATTTACTAATATTGTTTCCCGTACGGTTTTTACGGGCGTGCAAAATCAAGGATTTGACCATGACTCCACCGTTAAACGCCATTCAAAAAGCGGGCCCTTTCTACTTTTGTCTATTTTTTATTTTGTATGCCTCATCGTTTGGCCAGGCGATACGGCCCATTTCCGTTTCTGAATCCTTGATTAGAGTGGACGACAGTGATAGCGAAAGAGCAGGACTGGGATTTCAAATAAATTTTAACGGCATCAATTACGACAGTGTCTGGGTCAACAACAACGGCAACCTCACATTTTCTGATGCATTGTCAACCTACACTCCCTATTTGATTCAGCAGAATTCTCAGCCGATGTTTGCGGCGTTTTTCGCGGATGTCGATACACGCTTTTACGGGGATGTAACCAGATACGGCAGGAGCACCCTCACTGTAGCACCAGGCAATACGAGGAATGTTTTATGCGTCAATTGGATCAATGTCGGTTTTTTTTGTGAGGGAGGTATTGCGAGTGACACGATGATTCGCAACAGCTTTCAGATGATCATCATCGACAGATCGGACATTGCACCCGGCGACTTCGATCTCGAGTACAATTACGACAAAATCAAATGGGAGGCCGGAACGGCGAGCAACGGAAATGGCAGTGGTTTAGGGGGGGCAACAACGGCTTCCATGGGCTGGTCCAACGGAACAAACACCTTTTACTCCCACCCTGGATCCTTAACTGCGGGTGCATTTCTCGATGCGGGTCCGAGGAGTCTGATCAATAACCGAATGAACTCGACTGTTAATGGGCGATATATATTCTCCGTCCGCAACGGAGTCGTTATTGAAGACATGCTGCTTTCTCCGGGTGCCGACACGAATATCGTCGGGACGATCGATACACTCGTCGCGCATGTACATGATGATATTGGAAATCCCGTTGCCGGACGAAAGGTGCTTTTCCGGATCCTCAGTGGTCCCCACAGTCCAAGAACGGATTCCAGCATCACTGATGCTTCGGGAAACGCTCGTTTCATTTATACTGGTACGTCCACGGGCCTCGATCAAATTGTCGCGATGATGCGGAGAACGACTCTTGACACGGCATTCTCTAACCATGCCAATCATCTTTGGAATCCGATTCCCAATTTACCACCGACGACAAATCCGGTTACCGTGACCGGCGCGATCAGCGCTACTCCGACCATAACCTGGACTTATCGCGACCCGGAATACAACCCGCAGAGCAAGTATGAAGTGGAAGTGTGGACCGGGCCGAATGGCTCCGGCACCATTATGTGGGACCCAGCCGTGGGGACCGGAACCGCTGAGAGCGTCCTTTACGCAGGATTGTCTTTACTAAACAACCAAACTTACTACAGCAGGGTGAGGGCTTTTGACGGCACCGGCTGGGGAGGATGGTCAGAGGTGAGCTGGATTGCCACTCTGGATCTTCTACCAGTTGCTGAAGCAGGACCAGATCAGAGCGTTAGGGCGAGTACTTCCTGTAATGCCAATGTCACCCTCAATGGAAGCGGCTCGACCGATCCTGATGGAGGGGCAATTGTCACTTACACCTGGAATGGTCCGGGCGGACCATGGACGGGAGCAACACCAGTTGTCACGCTTCCAGCCGGCAAAAGCAGAATTACATTGACGGTTGTCGATGATGAAGGCAGCAGTGCCGCTGATTCAGTATTTGTTACCGTCATCGACTCTCTTGCTCCGGTTCCTGCGGTTGCGACTTTACCGGTGATTCATGGTTCATGTTCAGTAACGCTCTCCCCGCCAACTGCGAGTGATAATTGCGCCGGAACAATCACCGCAACAACGACCGATCCACCGATATATAGTAGTCAGGATACTTTCGAAATAACCTGGACCTACAATGATGGTAACGGGAACAGCGCAACACAATTACAGCGGGTAATTGTAAAAGACACCATTCCTCCGCAGATCACTACTTCCTACGATACAACGATCGTAATTAGTGCTTTACGGCAATTTTCTGTGGTCCAGATCGATTCTGCCAAAGCATTTGACAGTTGTTCAAGTGTCTCTGTGAGCGCTGTAAGAAGCGATGGGCTTCCTTTAGATACGGTATTTTTCATTGGAACTACCGTTATTACATGGAAAGCTTGTGATATGAACGGTAACTGCAGTTCCTCTTTGCAGTCTATATTGATAAATCGCAATCGTGCTCCAATGTTAACGATACCTTCAGATACTGTAATGAATGAAGGAGATCAGATTACATTTGCAGTTTCTGCATCCGATTCTGATGGCACTGTGCCGCGAGTCTCTTTACTTAACCCGCCAACGTTTGTCCAATTAACTGATATTAATGGATCAATAACCCTTGTTTCGAGGCCAGGATGCACCGATCATGGTCTGTATACTATTGCAGTGCAGGCATCCGATGGTGTCGATTCCTCTGTTTCACAATTCCAGATACAAGTGAATGATATTAATTTCCCACCAGTTTTTGTTCCAATTGCATTACAGAAGACCAAAGAACAGCAGCCATTCAGCCTTGCTGTTCGAGTAAACGACTGTGATGGCATCATACCCAAAATCAGACTTGTCAATACTCCTTCAGGAGCATCCTTTGCAGATAATCTGGATGGACACGGGACATTTACCTGGACACCCAAGGGTGATGAAAATGGTTATTATGTGGTAGTTTTTGAGGCTACAGATGGGGCTGATCCTACAACTAAGGTCCGTGATACTTTTATGATTCAAGTTGAGGATGTCAATTGTTCTCCACCAACTCTTAATGTGTCAACTTCAGAGGTAAATACATCTGTTAATTTACCGATTACTATTCTGACAACGGCCTTTGATTCGTTAGATGTAGTTCCTCCGTTACTTACTACCTCCGTATTGCCTGCAGGTGCACATTTTACGACCGATCCCGATAATGGTACCGGTGTCTTTACATGGACACCAACCAGCCCTGATACATTGATTTTTGTAATATCCGCGATCGATGCGTTTGATACAACAGTGAAGGTTGATCGATATATTACTATAAATGTAACTGACAACAATCTGACTGGTCCGGTTTTCAATCTTTGCAATGATACGACCATTGAACAAAACATTGAAATGGTTATGAAAATAGGAGCAACCGATCCTGATAGGACAATTCCACAATTGCACTTGATAAATGGTCCATCGGGGGCTTCTGTGGTTGACAATAAAAACGGTACCGCGGAAGTTATCTGGAAGCCTGCCTGTGATGTTTCAGGAGATTTTACTATAACGGTTAGAGCCACTGATCAGGTATTTTCTGATACTCTTGTAATCAATGTCTTTGTGCGTGATGTCAATTGTGCTCCAGTAATCGATTATATCTCCGATGTCAGTGCAAGCCCTGGCGAAATAATTCAAATCAGTGTCAGTGCGTTTGACCCGGATAATGATAGCTCGAAGCCCATGCTTTCCGCTGCGAGTGATATTCCAGGATTTATTTTTATAACTTCTGCAAATGCAACGGCTACGTTCAGATGTCAGGCTCCAATGTCTTCCGGAATACATCCTGTGGTTTTTTATGCTACCGACGGGATATTGACAGACAGCATGAAAGTGACTATTTCAGTTGGAAAATCCGGGTCTCTAAAAATATGTGTAAATCAAGCGGGTGCACAGATTTTTGAAATGCCTTCGGGATCTTTCAGGGGTAATTATCTTGGGCACGATACAATAACATTTTCTTCACAACAAGGTGCTTACTGGTTTGAAGTTCAGGCTGCGGGATATCGTGCACAAAGGATTGCATTTAATATTAAAGCCGATTCTGTTATAGTCCAATCGGTTACACTTAAACCGTCAATTCCAATCATGGTTTGTTCACCTGATACTCTGACCATTGGAACTGCCGGAGCAAATCCAGAATCAGGATCTTTTTCATTTGTTGATCTTGACAAAGATCAAATTGAAGACCTGGTTATTACATCTCTCAATGGGAGTGTGTGTTATAACGGACTTGACAACATAAACAAACGGTCGTATCAGCTTCAATCAGCAGGATTTAGAAACATAACCGCAGGGTTTGACCCGATACATCACACTTTTGCAGACTGGGACAACAATGGTGCTTACGACTGTCTGTTGTCAGACAGGTCTGGAAATATAGTCGTTATCGGGCATAATGGGGCGATAGAAACACTGGTTAGAAATCCAGGGGCAAAATTCTATCCAATTGTGATTGATGCCGACAAAGATGGAAAGAAAGATCTGATTGTCAACTTAGAAGGACATGGACTATTCCTATATCCCAACAGTGGAACCGATTCTGTGCCAATTATTACTTCCGGTATCGAGTGTAAAAACGCATTGGGGGAATCGTTTACCGATTTCAAAGGTGTCCCGGTTCTTCTGGATCTTGACAACGATGGTCACGAAGAATTGATTATACTCTCTGGTGGTATTCTGAGAGTCTTCACAATTGATAGTGCGTTTTCAATTTTAACTTACAAAGAGGATCTCAATTGCGCTGGAAAACGGATTGCTGCAGACTCTTTATCAATGGCTTTGATTGGATCATCATTTGGAACACCAAAACTTGCGATTCGCATTAAAGATAAAATTCTGATTTATCCGACACATCTTCTGGGAGATGTAAATCATGATTTAATTGTTGATATTCAGGATATTTCAAAAATATCAAAACAACTTGAATCTCTCGAAACCGATCCTAATTTCACAGCTGCACATAATCTCAAATTATCGGATACCGGCAGTGAGTTAATTGACATAAAGGATATTACCAGGGCAAGTAAATCCTGGGAATTGCAGGAATAAAAAGATGCCCGCAGCAGTACATGCTCTGCCGCGAGCGATTTTACTGCTTCTCCACAACGCTTGACTGTTAATACTGTGCGATTGTGGCGGCGCCGACTGCATATCTTATCGTTTGTTGCGCGATAATTTACTAAATTCAAATGGTGCTAAACATCTTGAGTCCATCCCCCTGCAAGTTTTACTGGAACGGTTCAAAGTAAAAAGGAATTTTCCATCAAATAATGTAAATAATAAGATGGAGATTCAAATGTTTTTCAGGTTTGCATTTTATTCATTCAGACACACCCTACCCTCGAAGCATCGAAAGCGCCTTCTCAGCGACCTTTTCAAGCGGCAGAACATGCTCCGCCGCACCGATTTTAACGGCCTCGCCGGGCATTCCCCAGACAACGCTTGACTGTTCATCCTGGGCGATCGTAACGGCGCCTGCTTTACGCATTGCGAGAAGACCCTGGGCACCGTCTGTTCCCATTCCGGTAAGTATCACTCCTACTGCGTTCCTGCCTGCAAACATGGCTACAGAGTTGAAGAGGACTTCGACACTGGGGCGCTGATGAAATACAGGCGGGGTTTCCTTCAGTTCAACAAAGTAGCGCGCACCGCTTCTGCGGGTAATCATATGATGATTGCCTGGGGCAATGAGGGCAAGGCCTGGAAGGACACTGTCACCAGTGCATGCCTCGCGCACTTCTATATCACATATATTATTTAAACGATCGGCAAAGGATTTTGTAAATTTTTCAGGCATGTGCTGAACAATAACAATTCCAGGAGCATTGACAGGCATTGAGAGCAGAACCTCTTCAATTGCCGAGGTGCCGCCGGTTGATGCGCCAATCGCCAATATCTTATTTGTTGTAGCGGCAAGGGATGCTGTTTCTTTTTTGACAGGAACGGCGGAAATCTTCTTTGTCAGTTTATTCATATCAATTCTGGATGCGGCACGGATCTGATCGGATAGAATCTCAATAATATTTCCAACTGTATATGCAGCGCCGGGTTTACAGAGTACATCAACTGCGCCGCAGCTCAATGCCTCAAGCGCGGTTTCACTTCCTTTTTGAGACAGTGAACTGAGAATAATGGTCGGAATCGGATACTGGGCCATTAGCTTTTTAAGGAATGTAAGACCATCCATGCGCGGCATCTCAATATCAAGAGTCAACACATCCGGTTTACATGCAATTATCTTGTCACGTGCGAAGTATGGATCTGATGCAGTACCTACGACCTCTATTCCATCTATTTTTGACAGTTCACTTGACAAAACCTGACGCACAACAGCTGAATCATCAATAATAAGTACTTTAATCATACTTCTTTTACAATTGCTAAAATTGGCCCGTCATCAGAACTGAACCAGACGGCGTCAGGGTTGAGAAAATCACTTTTCAGTTCGCGCGAGTCAAGTATAGAAGGGATGCCGAGTACAATATCAGAATTCTGATATGCTTCGGTAATAAAATTGCCTGATATGATATTGCAGAGTTCATTTACAGCATCATGGGCATTTTCAATGTCTGCGTTTTTTTCGAGAGCAAGCATGTTTGATGCAATGTTTACAGCAAGATTGACAGAGATCCACAACGTGATTGTACCATTGCTTGCTCCGGAGAAATCAAGGCGGGCTCCAAGGGCGTCCCAGTCAGGTGTCGTGGGTTTACATTGCGGACCGGTATCGTTAGTAAAAATGAAAGCGACTTTTTCAAAAATAGATTCTGAAACTTTCAGGAGAATCTGTGATTTATTGTTTTGCATCCCATACTCCAAGAACAGTGGTTATTACATCACGTATTTTTTCGGGTGTAAATGGCTTCCGCAGACAGGTGTAAGCTCCGGCATTTACTAATTCGTCAAGACGGTTTGTGTTGCCTTCAGTGGTTATTACCACTACCGGTATATCATTGAGGTCAACAGTCTGTTTCATTGTTTTTATGAGGCTCAGACCATCCATTACCGGCATGTTAAGATCAGTAAATACAATGTCAACCCAGCTGCTGTTTAAAATGTCAATTGCTTCGCGTCCGTTTTTTGCTTCCATGAATGCATGCACCGGAAGCTTTGACATGCTTATAGTACGCTTGACCATTGAGCGTATAATGTTTGAATCATCAACAATCAAAATTGAGTACGCCATAACGATTCCTTCTAATCTTTGCTGATTTACATGAGATCAGTTTTCGCACCATGAGTGGTAACCCAGGATTTTCCAGTACCGATTTCCAGATACATTGTGCGTGGAATAGTTCCACCTGTCTGTTCACCGGAGAGCAGAATGCCGTTTTTCCAGAACATCTTTCTTGCAATGGCAATATTGCGGCTGCCGATATTGAAATAATTACAGTTCTCAAGAATATCAGCACCTCCGGCCATAACAACAGAAATGTTCTCTTTTTTTGCTCCAAGCCTGTATGCCTGCTGAAAAAGCTCAGGAATACCAGTATCTCCAAACATATATGGGTTGACATTCGATTTGTTTTCATCAATTTTTGAAAGCGGCAGCATATAATGCAGGAGACCGCCGACACACGCATTTGCATCATGAATCGCAAGACCAATACATGATCCAAGGGCATGGGTGACGATGATATCTCCACTTTTATTGCTTATAAACATATCGCTCACACCGACTGTTGTTTTCATAAAGTAAAGACCTGTCATCGTGAATTAGTTAAAAGCCGTTCGATCTCCTGATGCACTTTATCCTTGATAAGCGGCTTTACAAGATATCCTTCACACTGAGACCGGAATGCCTGCATAATATTTTTATTGTCATCCAGTGCAGAAGTCATGACAATTTTTGCTGCATCAAACCCCAGTATTCCATTCTCACTTTCGGTTTTCCTGATTTCCTTGAGTACTTCCTGACCGTCAATTTCAGGCATCATGATATCAAGGAAAACAAAAGAGAAAAGTGTTTTTGATTTAACAGATTCTTTAAAAATGGAAATCCCATGCCTGCCATCTGTCGCGATCGTTATATTTCCATACGTCGCAAGGATTCGCGATAAAACTTTTGCGCTTGTAATATCGTCTTCAATTATGAGAATGTTCATACTGACTCCACGTTGTAAACAGTTCCATAAAATTTATTCTTCTGGATTGCCTTTGTTTCGCTTATATCTTCAGTTTAATAATATATCAAAATTGTAATAAAAGTAAATTAATTCATCAATCATTGTTTAAGATAGATTGATGGTTTTACAGATTTAAGTCCGCTTAACATACCGGTAAGGCTTTCAGCGTGTCCGACAAGAAGGTACCCGCCGGTTTTAAGCAGTCGGTGATAATCTTCAAGAAGTTTTTTTCTCATGTCATTATCAAAATAAATCATAACATTTCTGCAGAAAATCAGATCAAAAGGCCCTTTCATCGGGAAAGGAGTCTGTGTAAGGTTCAATCTTTGAAATGTAATCAGGGATCTGCACTCGTGAGATATCTGATAGTGAATATTATCGTCTATTGATATTTTATTAAAATAGTTGTTTACATATTTTGCCGGAATTTTTTCCATATCACGCAAAGAATAAATTCCATTAATTGCGCGGGATAGAATTTTAGTTGACAAATCGGTCGCAAGAATTCTTGTGTCTGTTGATTGATCCCGGAAAAGTTCATGGAGAGTCATTGCAATTGTATACGGTTCTTCACCTGATGAACATCCGGCAGACCATATCCGGAATCTGCGCTGTCCATGAGAGTACCAGTCCGAGAGCTGATTCGCTATGAAATCAAAATGCTGCTGTTCCCTGAAGAAGTGTGTGACATTTGTTGAGATTGAATCAAGCAGCTGAACCAGTTCATCTCCGTTGGTGTCATTCTTTACATAATTATAATATTCTTCAAATGACTGAAAGTTCAGGCTGTCTACACGTTTATTCAGACGTGCGGCAACAAGCGCTTCTTTTTTTTCTCCAAGCGCAATACCAGCTTTATTATAAATCAGTTGACGGAAAAGATCAAAAGTATTTTTTTTCATAGTATAATCAGATAAAAATAGATGTTTATGGCTGTTTTATTTAAAACCACCCTCTCTTTTTATATAGACAAAAAGAGAAGGCGTAATATTTATTCAGATCAAAGTCCGGGAAATCAGAATTCCTTTAATACGTTATCGTCAAGATTCAGGATATCCTCGTTTTTAATCGTTTTTCTGGAGGTTTTTTTTGCCGCGGAGCTTTTCACATCGCTGTGAAAATTATGCGCTGAAACAGGAGCAGTTTCCCGTCTCTTTGACTCTGTACGTACTGTATTTATTGATTTATTCTGTGTTACAGCATAGCTTAACGCAAACTGATCAATCATTGTTTTAAGCTCTTCAGCCTGTGAACTGAGTTCTTCGGCAGCACTTGCTGATTCCTCGGAATTCGCGGCATTCTGCTGTGTCACTTTATCCATCTGTGAAACTGCGGTATTTACCTGATCAATTCCCTGTGACTGTTCCTGGGACGCTGCTGCGATTTCAGCAATCAGATCATTGACTTTCTTTGCGCTTGTGGCAATGGAATCAAAAGATTTCGACACTTCAGTCGCGATATTGACACCGTCATCGGCATTCTTGACAGATTCAGAAATCATGTCGGCTGTGTTTTTCGCGGCCTGTGCGCTGCGCTGCGCAAGGTTGCGGACTTCTTCTGCGACAACCGCAAAACCCCGCCCGGCTTCACCGGCCCTTGCGGCTTCAACTGCGGCATTAAGCGCAAGGAGGTTTGTCTGCATTGCTATTTCGTCAATTGTCTTGACAATTTTTGCAGTCTGATCGGATGATTCCTTTATGCGATTGATTGCACTTGACATACGGCCCATCGCTTCAGAACCTGTTTTTGCGTTCTGGTCTGATTCTCCCGAGAGATTTTTCGCCTGTACGGCATTTTCAGCATTCTGTTTTGTCATTGATGACATTTCTTCAAGACTTGATGAAACCTCTTCAAGAGAACTTGCCTGCTCATTTGCCCCCTGCGCTAGACTCTGACTTCCTGATGAAATCTGCTGACTTGCGCTTGTAACCTGTTCTGTGGCCTCTGAAACCTGCTGTAATGCTTTGTCAAGATTGTCAACCGCAAGATTAAGCGAATTCTTGATTTTAGCAAGATCTCCCTTGTAATCTCCGTTGACACGGACCGTGAGGTCCCTTGCTGCGACTTTGTCAAGAACATTTGACGCTTCATTGATCGGTTCAAGAATTGCATCAAGCGTTTTGTTGAATCCGCCGACAAGCTGGTTCCATCCGCCGACAAAAAGACCGGCGTTTGCACGTGTGGAAAGGGCTCCTGTAAGTGCTGCATTGACAAGACCGTCAGTTTCCATTAGAAGGTTTTCCATCATTTTTACCATAGTATTGAGGTTTTTCTTGATAATGTTGAAATCGCCGTTGTAATTGTCTGAAATAGGCGCCGGAATAATACCTTTACTGATATCCTCAACATATTTTGCAGCGACATTGAGCGGATTGACTACTGCGTCAAGTGTGTTGTTTACTCCTGATACAATTGACTTATAGTCACCCTGATGCTGATTGACATCAGCCCTGGTGGCAAGTTTACCATCGATAGCAGACGATGCAAGAAAATTGATATCTGTAATAAGTTTCTTGATGCTTGCAATCATTTTGCCAAACGCAGAAAGAAGCTGTCCGGTTTCATCTTTCGTAGTTGATTCGATAATTGTGCTTGTATCTCCGGCTGCGACCTTGTTGGCAATGTCAATACAGCGTGAAATAGGTCCTGTGATGGATTTTGTGATAATAAGGGCTGCAATAATACCAATAAGTATAGATAGAATGATAATCGTCATAATAATGATTTTAGTGTTTTCAATCGCAGAAATACTTTTCTTGCCGTCTGCTTTCATTTTTGTGTCCTGTAATTTGATAAGATCATAAATTATAGTGAAGTATTCATTTTGTGCCTTGCGCAAATCACCTATAAGAAGGGCGGTTGCCAGATCCTTTTTATTATCTTTTATCAACTTCCTGGTTTCTGTCTGTTTTTCAATGTATTTAGTTCTGACCTCGGATAAATTGGCCATTAGACGTTTTTCTTCATCTGTCTTGATTGCCTCATTCAGTTTTTTCATTGCATCTGTCACAATTGCTGCAGCCTCCGGAATTCGTGAATCTTCATCAGCAATTTTTTCCGAATCTGTCAGAAGGGCCATGTTTCTAAGGGCTCTCGCAACGTTGTTAAGTTGATCAATAATATCATTACAGTAAACTGTTTTTGGATATTGATCGTTTACAATAGAATTAACATCATTCGAAATGGTATTCATTTTAAGAAATGAAAAAATACCCATGAATGCAAAAAGAAAAAGTATTATGCCGAAACCAAGTCCCAGACGCAGTCCAATTTTCAAATTTCCAAACATATGAGAGCTCCTGTGTTAAAATTAAGAGTGTGTTGACTGAATGATTGTGGTAAGTTCTGTTGTAGAAAGAATTTTATCGATATCAAGCAGGATTTTGACACTTCCATTCACTTTACCCATACCTAAAATAAATTCGGTATTGATGTTGGATCCAAATGACGGCGTTTCTTCAATGTCAACTGATTTGATATCAAGAACTTCCTTGACTTCATCAATAATAATACCCATTACAACAACAGTATCATTACTTGATATCTGAACAACTATAATACATGTTTTTTCGGTATCTGTAAGCAGTTCGAGCAGAAATTTCTTCCTGAGATCCACAACAGGAATCACTTTTCCGCGCAGGTTGATGACACCGCGGACATAATCAGGCGTCCGGGGCACTCGTGTTACGGACTGCATCTGAATAATTTCCTGAACTTTCAGAATTTCAAGCCCGTACTCTTCCTGGGCAAGTTTAAAAGTCAGATATTTACCAGCGAGTTTATCACCGACAGATTGCTCCATCAGAGTATTACCGGCTGTTTGAACTTTACTCATGACATTCCTCCAAAAATAGGATTTTAGTAACATGTGATTATTTATTAATCAATTATAAGCCGACTTTAAAATACCTCCTACATCAATAATCAGGCTGACCGTTCCATCGCTCATAATAGCGCCTCCGCTTATTCCTGCAATATCGCCAAGCGCTGTACCGAGATTTTTTATAACTACCTGCTGCTGACCTACTATTTCGTCAACAAGAATGGCGCTTTTACGGCCGATCATATCCTCAACTATCAATGCGATCTTGCCGGAATTGTTTATTGGCATGTTATTACTGCTGAATACTTCAGAAAGATAGACAAGAGGTATCAGTTTATCGCGTACTTTTATGAGTGAGCCCTTGTCAAGAACATTGACCAGCTGATCTGATTTTGCGACAATAGTTTCAACAATAGACAATGTAGGAACTATATAATTTGATGAATCCACCCGAACGATCATCCCGTCGATAATCGCGAGTGTTAGCGGTAGTCTGATAGTAAATGTTGTTCCTTTACCGGGTTCCGTAGTTATATCGACAAATCCTCTGAGTGATTCGATGTTGCGTCTGACAACATCCATACCGACACCGCGTCCAGATATATCAGTGATTATTTTTGCTGTTGAAAAACCCGGCATGAAAATGAACTGATATATCTCTGCATCCGTCAGTTTATCATCCGGTTTGCAAAGCTCTTTACTCACGGCCTTGTTGAGTATTGCTGTCTTGTCAAGACCTTTGCCGTCGTCACGGATTTCAATATACACACTGCCTGCTTTGTGATAAGCGCGAAGCTCGACTGTTCCGGATAATGGTTTACCGGAAACCTCACGTTCCTGTGGTGATTCAAGTCCGTGATCTATGGAATTGCGAATCATGTGCATCAGAGGATCACTGATGTGCTCTACAACTGATTTGTCAAGTTCAGTGTCCTCGCCCTCAGTCATAAACTGTATTTCCTTGCCCGATTTTTTGCTTAGATCACGAACAAGACGGGCCATTTTCTGAAAAGTAGACTTAAGAGAAACCATGCGCAATGACATCGAAAGTTCCTGAATCTGACGCATGATCATGGTTGTCTGAGCCACTTTTGTATGCAGACTCTGATTTTTTGATGAACGTATAGAAGGGTCGGCGGTAATCATTGACTGTGCGATTACAGCTTCTCCTATTGCGTCAATAAGCTGATCAAGCCGCTGAACCGGAACCCTGATGGATTCTTCAAGTCCGGCGGGAGTCTTTCCCTGAACTGACTGGGATGGATGTTCACCCGATAAAACTTCTGCATGAACCGGAGGAACGTTTTTTTCTGGAGATGGAGAAATGGGTTCCTGATCAGTATTTTCAACCTGTTTTTCAGATTTAACATTGTGTTGTAAAGAAGGAGGAGCTGCATTGAAATCAGTCTGGTTTTTATTGACAGCAGGAAAAGAACCTCTGTTTTGAATGACATATTTCAGTGTCAGAAGAATATCAGAATATGTCTGCGGCAGACGGTATGGAATACCACTCATACATTCTTCAATAATAAGAATTATTTCCTTCAGGCAATCCATTGACCTTAAGAGAAGATCAATATGAGCCGCATTCAGTCTGAGTTCACCTTTTCGGCTGTTGTCAAGCATGCTTTCCATTGTATGGGCAAAATCGCATAGGTCATGAAGATTGATAAATCCGGCTACTCCTTTTATTGTATGACAGCAACGGAATATGCTGTTTATATTCTCATTATTGGATGGATCTGATTCGAGAGTAAGTAAAAATGATTCTGCGGTGTGAATATGGTCTCTTGATTCTACTATGAAATCAGAGAGTAATGAGTTATCCATTTCGTTGAACTGGGGAACATGTGGTTCAATTTTTCTTTCATTATGAGAATCTGATTGTATTTGAGGCTTGACTGCTGCATCAGGGTCCGGTGCCGCAAGCCTGGGACTAATAGAAAAAAGCTTATCACGATCAAAATCCGGAGTAGTTGAAAAAGTACCGGATGCGATCATTGATAATTGATTGCTAATAAAATCCTTAAAGTAAAACAGCTGATCTGCCGTCAGATTGTTATTTTCAAATGCATCTTCCACTTCATGAATCAGTGATGAGTACACCGGGAGTTCAAGTACTCCGAATTCACCTTTCCATGTGTGAAGAATACGCTTTAATTCACCGGATGATTTTTTATCGCCTTTTTCAAATGCAAGAATGCATCTTTCAAAATCTTCAAGAATTGATTTCTGTGTTGATGCAAACTTTATGCGAAACTGTACTATTTCATCAGCAACCTGATCAAATGTGTCAACTGAATCGACATCTCCAATTTCAGGAGGCGGATTTCGGGGGGATTTATAAAGATCACTTTTTTCTACAAACGTAAGTAGACGATTGACATTCTGAGATAACTTGTTTATGCCTTTGTCAAAATCAGTTTCATTGAGTGCTATATGCTCTACAAGCTTGCAGCAGCGTGTTACCTGAAGCAGCAGCGCCTCAGGTACATTTTCGTCAAGCATAATCTGCTCAAGTTCAGCAACAATCGCAGGGAGCACAGACAAGTCTTGTTTGTCCACAAGCGGGATATAGGTGAGAATATTATTAAAATGATCAAGAATTGTCATAACCGTTCCTGGTAAGGTAAATCACCATTATATGTACGGTAATTTTATATGCAAAGATAATACCAATAAATTTTAAAGACGATAATTTGTCTGATGACAATCATTTATATGAATGAGCGCTGATAATGCTGCCTGATATGAAAGTGTAAAAAAAATTGCCGGAAAAATTTGATTAAAAATGTAAATTACTTATAAATCAATCTTATATAAAAAGTAGATAGTTTTTACAGTGTAAAAAAAATTAACACAGAAATAAGAGGACGGATAAGGATAAGCTATGAGATGGATTCAGGGCAGTTTTTTTTGAGCCAGTTGTTTAGTGTCTGACGGGTAAGGCCTATCATGTGCGCAGCGAGAGATTTGTTGCCTTCCGCGCGTTTCAAGGCCGCATCAATCAGTGCTTTTTCTGTCATGTCAAGAGTCGGGAGCGGATCCGGGAACAGAAACGAATTAATGTGCGAATGTTCCTCTTTCTGAGAAATGTCTGTATTTAAATGTGTCAATTGATATTGTTCCTGATACATGCTGGCTGACTGAATCAAAAATCATTCCGCGCAATTCTCTTAAATTACCTGGAAATGAATACATATTAAGTAATGATAAAAGCTCTTTGGGGTATGTTGGTTTCTGTTTTCCAAGTTCCGATGCAGCCTGTTCAAAGAGGCAGTCAATAAGCAGCGGAAGGTCATCAAGACGCTCCCGTAAAGGCGGCAGCAGGATACTGTGTGCTTCAAGGCGGTAATAAAGGTCTCTTCTGAAAGTCCCGTTCTGCTGCATCTGGCGCAGATTCTGATTTGTCGCGGCAATTATACGTGCACTGCTGTGCTTTGCAATATCGGAACCAAGCGGAAAATACGACCCCTCCTGAAGAAGTCTCAGTAATTTAACCTGCGATTCCGGACGCAGATCACCTATTTCGTCAAGAAAAAGTGTGCCTCCGGCTGCTTCATCAATAAGCCCTTTCCGGTCGGTGTCAGCTCCGCTGTATGCACCTCTTTTGTGTCCGAACAGGGTATCTGAAAACATTGTGTCATCAACACCCGATGCATTTACACATACGAAATTGCCGCTGCGCCTGCTCAATTTATGTACAGCGCGTGCCATAAGTTCCTTGCCGACTCCGGTTTCACCCATGATAAGAACCGGTAAACCTGTCGGCGCAATCGCTTCAACATATTTAAATAAGTTAAGCATGGACTCATTTCTTGTAATAATTTCACTGAAACCCTCAGGCGATTTTATCTTGTTGCTGAGCACACTCTCTTTTAATGCAGCAGTCTCACTTTTCATGTCATTTATTACAAGGGCTTTACGAATACATGTAACAAGTTCCTCTTTACGGATGGGCTTGACAATATAGTCAAATGCGCCTTTTTTCATACAGTCAACAGCAATTTTTATATCATTGTTTGCAGTAATAATAATAACTGTTATATCAGGATAGTCTTTTGTGAGAAGGGGGAGAAGGTCAAGCCCGTTTACATGAGGCATATTTAGATCAAGTACGATGATCCCGAATTTCCTGCTGCCTATGATTTTCAGAACCTGTCTGCTGTCGCTGCATAGCACTGTGTTCGAAATACCGTCAGACATGAGAGACATCGCAGCTGTTCTTATAAACTGCTCCTCATCATCGACCAGCAATATCGGCAGTGACGGATTGAGTGCTCGTTCCATAAATATGAAAGTATTCGTTTAAAAGAGTTATATTTTCCAATCCATTACTGTAGCATTTGGAATGAATTATTTCAAGGGGTTTCTGGGGGTACAGACTGGTGCTGGATTAAAAAATTAACTTCCACATAATTATTGAAACCGGCGAAGCTAAAGTGGGGTTAATTCAGTAATCCGGACTGTTTTTAGTTACTATTTTCTCAAATATTTCCGGATGTATACTGATGTATTTATTTTTAATATCAATTTCTTGTCACAATAAATATGCCCATATTTAAAGGAACCGGTGTTTTTTGAAAATGAGTTGAAATCTGCTTATAACCTCTTGAATATAGAAAATTTGAAAGTGTAAAGATGTTTTTAACCGGATCCGAAATGTCATGTGCTTCAAGTGCTATAGTGTCAATTTTATTAAAAGTTTCATCATTAGTATTAAACAGGATATCATATTCACTGCCTTCACAATCAACCTTTAAAAAGTTAACATGAGATAGATTGTTGTCAGTTATAAAATCTTCAAGTGTGAATGTATCCACATCAACACTACCATTTTGTCTTATATATGGATGTTCTTTATTCACCTTGATTAATGAATGATTTACACTTTCACTTAAGTAAAGCTGTTTCTTTCCACATGAATCAGAAATCGCACATTGATAGGGTAAAATGTTTGTGAAGCTATTGCAGTTGATATTTTTAACCAGCTGTCTGTAGTTCGTTGCTTCTGGTTCGATCGCAAATATTTTAGAACCGGGGCCGGCATATTTTGCAGCAAACAATGAAAAATAACCTTTATGTGCTCCAATATCAATGATTGTGGAATTCTTATAGAATGGGAAACCGGCAGCATAAATTCTTTCAAAAAAAATATCTTTAAAAACATCAGCATCATTATAACTTAAACGATTCGGGAGCTCGATATTTTGTCTTCGTCTGATATTATCAGAGAATTTGATTAAATACAACATTTGCACTTTTGTAAAAAACATTCCAATTAGGCTCATTTGTCACTTTTCTTAGTTGTGTTTGTCAATAAATACTGATTGTTGTTATCTTTTATTATCTGTTCAGCGTGATCAGATTTCTTTCATTTTGATAAATATATATTCATACAAATTAACTGTTTGCAAATTACTTCAACCTGTTTATATGATAGTATATCCAAACTGTATTGTTTTATCATACAAGAATGATGGGCATCTGATTTTTATTACAACTTTCAAAGACGCGTTAAAATGATAGACCATATTTTCGTCAATACAATGAATCGGTCGTGAGCATTATTGAAATCTTTTATTTCGATAGACGGATACTGTTCATTGAATTTCTTCACATCAAGCAGCAGGTGGCTGGAAATAGATTTTGTCAGAATGGTAATAACGACATTCTGATGCCGTTTGTGGTGACAAATCTGCGCATGGCGACAAACACACGCAAAATTTGGATGTTTAACCAAGCCCGCTCCGCTGGCAGCTCAAAGACATTTAATCTATGTAAACAGTCAATGCTCTTCCTTATGTCTTTCGCCCCTTCAGCAGGCGCATTTACAATAAGAAAAGACTTAAGCCCGGAACTGTCTGAACGGAGGCTCTGCGGAGTGAGTTTTCCGGGCGGTCTTTTTTTATTGTAAATGGGATTTCCGCCAGCGTCAGGGCGCAAGGCACTTTTTTATCCAACTTTTTTGGTCATGGCCAAAAAAGGTTAGCCAGCGGAGCTTGATGAATGTTTGCAACTGAGCGGGTGCTTGCATTGCATCTGTTTTATGCCCTTAAAACGTTTTATCATCTGTAATCAATGTAGGGGCAATTCATGAATTGCCCCTGCGTTAATAATTGATAATAAACAGGTATGGGAAAGACAATTTTTACAACAGTCAAATTTTATTGCCTGAAATGTGTAAAAAGTGCCAGAATGTTAATGAACAATATGCTGCTATGGTTGCAGAAATGTCATTAAAATTAAATGTCAATGGAGATGTTTTATATGTATTTACAGTGAGAGAATAAGAGCACCCATAGAGGTGAGAATAGAAACATCAGTGCTGACGGGGGGCTCGGCTTCAGCAGATTGAATCGGAAATGAGATGATTTTTTTATTTGTTTGTTAAGGGGCATTTTCGATTGAATGTTCATTTATTGTTTGTCTGTATCTTATTGCAAGTTAAGTTTGCCGTCTTTGAGAGTGCAGGTTAGGACGGCCTGCACTCGACTTATTACACATAGTATTATTCATCTGGTATTCCGGCTTTTTTGTTTTCTTCTAAGGCCTTTTCAACTGCTTTATTAAATATTCTTCGGTTTTCGGCAAATTGGCGTAAGGCTTTGCCACTGATTTTGGTAGAACCTGGTTTTTTCTTCATACTTTTATTCATTTTGATAACTCCATCAACTTATTATAATATCCCTCATCCATAATCATTTCAGAATTTTTGTCACCAATTGAAATTTCTAAAGGTCTTTTTAATCCATTATATAAAATATGCCATGTATCTGCTAATGGTAAGTATATTTTCCTGAAATTAATGAAACTTCGGTAAAATCTTCTTTCAATGTCTTTTTCGTGAACATTATGTCCGCCTTTTTTAACTCTGTCTGATATTCTTTTCTTACAAATATTAAAATCATCAAGATAGACATATACCAAGTGAATTGTAAATCCATTCTCTTTGAACTTTTCAAGTTGTCTTGATAGTCCAGTTCCAGAGAGGGTAGATTCAATGATCACTGATTTACCAGATATTAAATATTCTTCAAGTCTTTTGAAAAATAATTTACCTGCTTTCAATTCAATATTTTCATTTACTTTCTTATCAATACTTGCAGCTATTTCGTCAGCTCCAAGGTAATCAATCTTGTATTCATCTCTGTATTGGTAAGCAAATGTGGTTTTACCAACTCCATTCGCTACTCCTACAATAATGATTTTCTTACTCATTTAGTTCCTTTTGTTTTCCAGCTATGGATGGCGGGCTCTTAGGCAAACTAAACTTGCGATAAGGTATTACGCCCAACAACGTGCCGTCCAAAGTTATAGTTGTGCCTTGACAATTAAAATTTTGACCTGTTGAACCAAACCCGCTCCGCGGGCAGCTCAAAGACACTCCATTTATGTAAATAATTTGTTACCGTTCCTCCTGTATAGTTCCACAAAAATTAACCTTTACATAAGAATCTCTATGACAGTACGTCAAGATTTCATCAATCATCGCCTTTATGTACTCTGCCGGTCTTCGTCTCACTGAATGTTCATTACTCAAAATACATGATTTTGATAAACACCGCATACTTATTTATGATAGATGTTCATGATGGATTTTTAAAATTCTTATCTTTTGACTTTTCTTCTGTCTTTCGCCCCTTCAGCTGGCGCATTTACAATAAGAAAAGACTTAAGCCCGGAACTGTCTGAGCGCAGGCTCCGCGGAGCGAGTTTTCCGGGCGGTCTTTTTTTATTGTAAATGGGATTTCCGCCAGCGGCAGGGCGCAAGGCACTTTTTTATCCAACTTTTTTGGGGCCTGGCCAAAAAAGGTTGGCCAGCGGAGCTTGATGAATGTTTGCAACTGAGCGGGTGCTTGCATTGCATCTGTTTTATGCCCTTAAAACGTTTTATCATCTGTAAAAATAGCCCTGCAACTCACTCCGCAAAGCCTCCGTTCAAACAGGCACGGGCACTCACCACACCCTCATCTTTTCCCATTGTCTGAACCGTGATTCGCCTGATTAACTTGATTTTTATTAATCATGGTAATCTCCTAATCCTATTAATCAAGGTTCGGACAGTCTTAATTCTATGCTATTTTGTAATGCGACTGTTGAACCAAGCCCGCTCCGCGGGCAGCTCAAAGGGACTCCATTTATGTAAATATTTTATTACCTTTCCTCCTGTATAGTTCCACTAACATTAACCTTTACAGAAGGATCTCTATGACAGTACGTCAAGATTTCATCAATCATCTTAAACTACGCGAGCTCAGTCAATACACCATTGACAACTACGTAGACAATGCAGCACAACTTTCCCGCGACTACAACAAATCACTTGACAATCTCAATCACGAAAATATCATCAAATATCTGATGTTCTTTACTTAAAATACACGATTTTGATAAACACCGCATGCTTATTCATATAAAAAATGCAAAAGGCGGCAAAGAACGTTACGCTATCTACTCCACAATGGCGCAATTTATACCTATGACTTTTGCGACAAATGAGTTCATACGCCGATTTCTGCTGCAAGTGGTTCCTCAAGGATTCATGCGGATCAGGCACTGCGGGTTTATGAGCTGCCGGGCAAGGCCTGTTGAACCTTTTCAATGGTACAGAAATCAGAAATTCTCACTCTCTTCCACTCACCTTTCGACAAGCTCAATGCATCACTCATCCTTGACGCCCTTTATCTTTACCATCGTTTTCTTTCCATCCTTCAAAACCTTCTTGTCATCACTGATAAGTCGTCGCGATATTTTCTTTACATCCTCAGACGGTGGTAGCGCTTACGGCCGTACACCCCGCTCACCAAGCATTTTTCGTACAGCGAGATTGTTATCGACGTGTTCACGCGAAATAGATAGTTCGCCTTTCAAGTCTTTTTCCACGACGTTGTGACTTGTCAACTCGGTTGCAAAATCTTTTGCTTTTATTGTAAGTGTAGGAAGAAAGTCGGCCAGCGGTCGTCCATTGGGTACAATCAACTTTTTCTTCATATCTTGAGTTGTAAATCCACCGAACAATGCCTTGTCGCCTTGCGATCGGATAAGGGCAAATCCTTTATCGTCGACACCTCGCTCATAAATGATCCCTGATAATTTCTTTTCGGAACCGGTTAGCTTTTCCCGGGCAATAACTCGTTCAATATCAAAAAGTCGCTTTTCGATTATCTCCTGTTTACGCGTCTGCACGGCAAAGTAGGTCTGCGCAAACGCTATCTCCGATTTTGAGGGATCGCCATTTTGGGCGATAAGATAACAGGCGTAACGGGAAAGTATTATATCGTCAACAGGACGTTGCGCACCGCTGCCTAAGTCAACCATTTTGGTGACATCAACAAAATGGTCTTGAACTATTCCTTCAGCGTTTTTGCATGACAATTTGCTTTTCTCGATCACCTTGAGAAAATTACGCCAATCTGAATACCCCAGATAACTTTGTAGTGCTCGTGCACTCCAACAATCGATATCTTTTATCGTTTGTTTTGCCAGTTCGAACTTGCTGAACAAATCGTTAATGGTTTCTCGTTTCATACATGCTCTCTTTAAAGTTAAGTTATTAGAGATTTCTTAATAACCCAGAAGGATGAGTGTGACAAATGCTATATGTAATTATAAGCCACCGATAATATTAAATAGATCATATGGTTGATCTCAACAATATGATCATTATGTCAATTGTCAGCCATATAGTTTTCCTAAATTACCCCTGTGCCAGCTTCGTGAAGGTTTCTTTCTGAAACGCCACAAAAGAAAGCATAAACACTCAAACTTCCTTCGTTTTAGAAAGAAACTTGTTGCACGAAGGCGTAATGGCACAACCGTTTCTTATCTATGGGGATTCAAAACCCTTTTTTCAACACAAACATTACTTTTAAGATAATATATTATCAGGAAAATGGGAAATAAAGCTGATTGACCAGTAAAAAACATCTGATGAGAAGATTTTATAATTGTAAATACTTTGCAATTCATAAAAATTTCATACCACTGTTTACGATAGATTTTTTATTGTAAATGGGATTTCCGCCAGCGTTAGGGCGCAAGGCACTTTTTTATCCAACTTTTTTGGTGCCTGGCCAAAAAAGGTTGGCCAGCGGAGCTTGATGAATGTTTGCAACTGAGCGGGTGCTTGCATTGCATCTGTTTTATGCCCTTAAAACGTTTTATCATCTGTAAAAATAGCCCGTGCAACTCACTCCGCAAAGCCTACGTTCAAACAGGCACGGGCAAGACAATTTTTACAGATGATAAAAGGGCCAGTGAATAGGGGAAGGAAAAACAATATGAGGGGCGGGGTACCCGGTGTAAAGATGGATTTACAGTTTGCCCACGATGGATTTTAAAATCATGCGCTGTTTCGATCGCTGAGCTGTCGTTAAAATTAAATGTCAACAGAGGTATTATATATGTATTTACAGTGAGAGAATAAGAGCACCCATAGAGGTGAGAATAGAAACATCAGTGCTGGCGCAGGCTCGTCTTCAGCAGATTCAATCGGAAATGAACCGGCCTTTTTTATTTATTTGTTAAGTGGCATTTCCGATTGGACGCTCAGTTGTTTACGACGTTACCCCGACTGCTTGACAGCGAACAACGAGCTACATCACTTGAAGTTTTAATTCCTTACCAATTGCAGAAACAAACTTTTCAATAGTGGACAACTTAATGTCTTCTGCATGGTTTTCAATTCTTGAAATTGCAGACTTTTTTGTCTTTAATTTTAAAGCAATCTCTTCTTGGGTATAACCGGATTCTTCACGCGCTAACTTAAGCATTGCCCCAATTTTAAAGTCTTGATATCCACGATCAAAACTTCGTGAAAATAATTTACTTTTGCTTTTTCTTTTTTCAATATATTTATCGAGCGCGTCCATCATTGTACCTCCTCAAGTAATCTTTTTTCCGTTTTTCTGCAATTTCTATTTCTGATTCAGGGCATGCCTGTGTTTTTTTCTGAAATCCATTGGTGAGAATTATCAGGTTACGTTCGTGAAAAAAACATAGAATTCTGAAAATATTACCCCCAAAAGAGCTCCTGGCTTCATAAATTCCATCAGTATTAACCAGCTTTTTAAAATAACAAGCAGGTACACGCTCCATTTCTTTTATGATTTTCAGAACCCATAAAACCTTTTCAACTTGTTGATTTGAAAGGGAATCCAGAAAGTCTTCAACGGGACAATGCCCTGAATCGTTTTTATAGAATTCTATCGATCTCATACATTAAAGTTAACATGCGCGTTAACCTGATTGCAAGTGTTATTTGAGGTTTTCTTATATTGTTTTATTTATGCATTTCGGATGGGGTAATGTTGTACAACGTGCCGGCCAACCGCACGAAAATTTACATAGTGATAACGTAGTAAGTTATCGTGCTTGGCTTGTTGAACCAAGCACGCTCCGCGGGCAGCTCAAAGACACTCCATTTATATAAATAATTTATTACCTTCCCTCCTTTATAGTTTCACTAACATTAGCCTTTACAGGAGGATCTCTATGACAGTACGTCAAGATTTCATCTTAATCCTGTTTATCCCGTAATCCTGTAAATCGTGTTCAGACATTTTTCAATCTCCCCAGCATTTCCACAGCCCCGATATCCATCTTCGAAAACGCAAACCACTTTTTCCCCAGATCTTTTAAGGATGCTCCAAAATGATAAACTATACTTTCGTCAATGATAATAAACCGGTCATGGGCATTATTGAACTCTTTTATTTGAATAGCCGGATATTGTTCATTGAATTTTTTTACATCGAGCTGCAGGTGTTTGGAAATAATTTTTGTCAGAATGGTAACAGTGACATTCTGCTTCCTTTTAGCAAGATGGGTGAGTACAGTATCATCGATATAATTGTCAATTACGACAATTGATTTTTTTGCAGTTCTGAAAAGGTCGGACACAAAGCGGTAGGCATCGAATATCTGACCATTGAAGAAAATTCCTTGTTTGGGAATGATTTCTTTTGCTTCTATTGCATTGAATATTTTCTGGAAATTATCGTCTGCTTCAAGCTGTTTTCGCTCAACTATATCGAGCCGCTGGAAGATCTGGGCGTTTGTGGCGATAAATCTGCGCATGGCGACAAAAGCCCGCATAATTTGGATGTTGACTTCAATTGCTCTTTCGCTGGTAAGTACTACAGAAATAGCCGCAACACTTTGTTCTGTAAAAACCAATGGCAGAGAACCACCCAGGTGTTGTTTTGATGGTATCGCATTTTGCGATACCATATACTCAACTTCTTGACTGGTAAGTTGAAACATGAAATCGGCAGGGAACCGCTTCGGATTCCTTTTTACTTGTTCTCGTAGTTGAATTGGTTTCACATCATAGAAGGCAGCTAAATCTTTGTCCAGTATGACTTGAATACCACGTATCGTAAAAATGTGATTCTGTATTACATTGATTCTAATAATGTCGTTTTCACCCATACCAGCTTCACCTTCCCATTGTCTGAACATGATTACGAGATTTAAGGATTAGCAGGATTGAATACAATAATCTTCGTAATCCTGTCCATCTTGTAATCCTGCAACTCGTGACCGGACAGTGTTTTAATCTTCACAGCATCTCCACCACTGCCCCGATCTCTAAGGTCGCAATTTGTGACCTCAAAGAAGAGTCCTCATCCGGTGACAGCTGAAACATGAACTCAGCCGGGAATCTTACAATATTCCGTTTAACCTGCTCATTCAGTCTAAATACAATAACAATTCATTGAAAAAACGATCATACATCATCTCCCGCAGTGAAGCATTATCGGTGGCAGCAAATCAGATTATGCAGGGACAATAGGAAGTTATATCACACGGTAAATCTTGTCAAACAAAGAATGATAATCCTTACGGGAGTTATATTGCCAGCGGGGCTTGATAGTGTCTGCAAATGAAGAGGTGATTGCATGCACCTGCTGTATTTCAATACAATAGTTTTAATTGTAAATGTAATTGAAAATAGATATAGTGTTAAAATGTAAAGATTCCGTGCAACTCGCTTCTTAAAACCTCCGCTTAAACAGGCACGGGCAGGGCAGTTTTACAGATGATAAAAGGGCCGGTGAAGAGGGAAGAGAGCAGGCCCTTATAACGCATGCTCTCATATTATCAGGTGATGAAACACCAGGTCTTGACACATTAATAATATATTAACAAACAAGACTATCAATCAATGCGACCTCGTGTCGCACGAATGCTCACTTGTTGTGTGATGTAAATCGGGCATCTTAATATTTCGTAATTTTTCTGCATTGGCTTTTTGTTTCCATAAAGTCAGTTTTCTTTTTAATATAGCGAGCCATGGTTTATAAAGCAACCTATGCATTAATAGAAACAGATATTATAGGCCCATATGTTCCCTTTTTTGTCGAAAGCATCTTAAAACTCTTTGAGTATGATTCAATATCTGATGGCTTTTTAAATCCGAATTCAAAAGAAACATCCAAACCAAATTGTTTTCTGAACGATGATGTTACTATTTTCTTCCAAAAACCTTGAGTCTGTGTTTTTCGAACAATGTCAAAAACCATTTGGGATTGAGTGAAAGATGTAGAAATTTTATCAAATAGCTTGACTATATCAGCTGGAGGAAGATACATAAATAGACCTTCAGCAATAATTAAAAAATCAGAATTACCTCGGCTTGTAACTCTATCTATCCATTTAAGGTCAAGAACAGATGTTCCTATTTGATCATGTTTGATTTTATCTTTAAAAAGATTCTGCCTTAACGAAATGATTTCTGGTAAGTCAAGCTCAATATATGTGCAATCACTTTTTATGATACGCCAGAAACGTGTGTCCAGACCGCTTGCAAGCTCTATAACAGTGCCTTTTGGTGTTTTAGTTAAAAAGTCATTTGCTATAATATCAATATTCCGGACCCTATTTGCTACAGCTTTTCTGCTTATAGCACCTAATCCACGTTCATATTTCTTTTTCCATTGTAAAATTTGTTCACGCTCCGATTCATTTGATAATTTCAAGAGCGCTTCATAACATTCCATTATCATCGGATCTGATAATATTGGTCGCTTCGATTCCATATCAGCTACACGTTGAGCTAAAGTCATTATTGCAGTCTTGGAAACATCTGATAAATTCATTTAAATTTCCTCACTAATGTTTAATTGTAAATATTTTTCTTAAACTATAGCTATTCTCTACTTAAATGTACTGTTTTGTCCATCAGCGACTAATCTTAATTCAATATCACAATGATTAATGGTTGGATTGCAATAGGAAACAAAAGCGGTATAGAGACCATAATTATTGTCGTTTACACATCCTAAAAAAAGAAATAACATACTTATCAATTTAAGTATAGAATTCCGAATTGGAACTATAAAATCAATACCCTTGTTCATGTAATAATTCATAGTATCCATCTTGAAATAAAGTAATTGGGTCTGCATTTCTTTCATAAAATTCATCAGCAGGGATTCCGTCAACTACATAAATTTTCATGAATTTCTGCTTTCCTCTCACAAAATACCATTGTTTTATGTATTCGCCTTTATTGTCTTTGTATACTTTTGGTTTATTCTTCTTTTTCGTCATAATTTCTTAGCACCAGTCTTATTTTATAATTGTCTTTGTGGCAAACAGGCATTGCAAACAACGTGAAGGTTTCTTTCTGAAACGCCACAAAAGAAAGCATAAACACTCAAACTTCCTTCGTTTTAGAAAGAAACTTGTTGAACGAAGGCGTAATGGCACAACCGTTTCTTATCTATGGGGATTCAAAACCCTTTTTTCAACACAAACATTACTTTTAAGATAATATATTGTCAGGAAAATGGGAAATAAAGCTGATTGACCAGTAAAGAACATCTGATGAGAAGATTTTATAATTGTAAATACTTTGCAATTCATAAAAATTTCATACCACTGTTTACGATAGATTTTTTATTGTAAATGGGATTTCCGCCAGCGTTAGGGCGCAAGGCACTTTT